>Ga0102832_1000252_pt1 | contig 121807 bp, 105 predicted proteins | sample EBPBio282013_DNA_FD_88942 | JGI IMG/M metagenome (GOLD analysis project Ga0102832, IMG submission 88942) | Wastewater treatment Type I Accumulibacter community from EBPR Bioreactor in Madison, WI, USA - Reactor 2_5/28/2013_ DNA (Illumina Assembly) | ecosystem: Engineered > Bioreactor > EBPR >... | reverse complement strand
GCCTTCGCCTCCGACCAGGCCCTCAGCCAAGCAGCGCTCCAGCACCTTCTCGAACACGAAGCGCAGCGTGTCGCTGTCGCGGAACCGTCCATGCCGGTTCTTTGAAAAGGTCGAATGGTCCGGCACTGCATCCTCCAGCCCCAACCGGCAGAACCAGCGGTAGGCCAAGTTCAAATGCACTTCCTCGCACAGCCGACGCTCGGAGCGGATGCCGAAGCAGTAGCCCACGATCAGCATCCTAATCAGCAGCGCCGGATCAACGGAGGGGCGGCCGGTGTGGCTGTAGTGCGGGGCGAGGTGCCGGTGCAGCTCGCCAAGGTCCAGGAACTGATCGATCCCGCGGAGCAGATGGTTCGCTGGAACGTGGTCTTCCAGGTTGAAGGCGTAGAACAGCGGCACTTGGCCGACTTCCTGACGTCCCATCATCGCGTGAACTTCCGCTCGATCGATGGGACGTCAGTGAATCAGCATCAGCCGGCCGATTCAACAGATTTTTTCAACGGAATAGGTCGGATGCAGCCATTCGCCAGCGCGAAATTGATCATTGCGATCGGCGAGCGGAGGCCTTCGCTCGGGCGCAGGTACGAAGCTGCGCACCAAGCCGAATCATGGTTTTTATGGCGCCAGTCGGCTATTCACCGCTTCCCGGGTGGGTCGACGAGAGGCTTTCAACAAATTAAGTGAACGCCTAGCATCAGCACCTGGTCTTTCGGGAACGTCAGCACCACGTCGAACAGCACCAGGAAGATGAAGCCCCAGACGGTCGCCTTGGTCAGGTCGAAGCTGAAATCGAACAGCCGGGTCTTGTCCTCGGCCATCGCCACCTGGACGAACTCCGGCACGCCGCCATTGAGGTGGTAGATGATGAAGCCGATGGCGAAGATCGCGCCGCCGAACATCACGAAGACCTGCACGAAGTCGGTCCAGATGACCGCCTTCATGCCGCCCAGCGTGGTGTAGAGGATGGTGAACACCCCCATGATGAGGATGCTCCACACCACGTCGATGCCGGTGATGGTGGCGATCGCCAGCGCCGGCAGGAACAGGATCACGCTCATCCGGCTGCCGATCTGCATGGCGATGCACAGCGCGCTGGCCAGCATGCGGATGGCCGGATGGAAGCGCTTCTCCAGGTAGGAGAACACCGACATCAGGTCCAGCCGGCGCAGCAGCGGCACGATCCACACCGCGACAAACATCAGGCCGAGCACCGCGATCAGGTTGTTGGTGAGGTACTGCCAGTTGGTCTCGAACGCCTTGGCCGGGATGGCGATGAAACTGATGGAGCTGGTGTTGGTGGCGTACAGGCTGACGCCCGCGGCCCAGAACGGGATGCTGCGTCCGCCGACGAAGAAGTCCGCCGTGGAGGCCCGCTTCTCCTGCAGGTAGAAGTACAGGCCGATGCCGACCATGGCCGCCAGGTAGACCACGATGACCAGCCAGTCCAGCCACTTGAGCAGGTAGGTGCTGCCGACCAGCGCCACCGTGCGCAGGGCGCCAGTGCGGGCGTCCACGCCGGCCACGCCATCGCCCCACGCCGTCATCGAAGCGGGCAGTCCCCCATCGGGCGGATCCAGCTCGGCCCACGCGCCGGTGATGGTATGGAAGGTGGCGAGGCGGGCCGCCGCGGGATCGTCGTGGGACTGCAACGCATACAGCACGTGCGCCTGGCCGACCGCACGCGCCGCGCCCTCGGCGACGAGCTTCCCCGGCACCGGCGGCAACATCCGCCAGCCGCCATCGCGCGACCAGCGCCACAGGACATCAGCCGCCGCACCCGACACGGTGGTCATCAGTTCGCCGCGCTGCGCGACCAGCGAAGCGGGCACGCCCGTGCCTGGCCAGGGCGGCAATGCCTCCCAAGGCACCGTGTCCGTGGTCACTGCACGCCGCAGGAACAGCACATGCCCGGCACCATCCTGCCCGGACACATACAGCGTGTCTCCGCCTTCGGCGACCTGCACGTGCCGCAGATGCCGCGGGAACGGAGGCAGCGCGCGCCATGCCAGCGTGTCGCCGGTTCGCGATGCACGCTCCAGGCCGGCCATGTCGGTGCCGTCGCGCGTGCGCTGCAGTCGATAGAGGCGTCCCGGTGCGGCGTTGCGCCACGCGCCCTCGCCCGCGGACACGGGCGGCACCCGCAGCGGACGCCAGCGCGAGCTTGTGCGATCCCACCATGATGCCCCTGCATCGCCCGATGCCAGGAGGGTGTCGTCAAGCGTGTACAGGCCCCGCACGGGCTCCGGTGGCGCGGGCAACGTGGACGCGGTCAGCCGCGTCAGGCTCTCCGCCATCGCGGGACGGTACGCCATCGCCAGCACGACCAGCATCAACAGGTAGATCGCATGCGACGCGCGGCGCCCACGTCCTCGCGCCCAGGATCGGACCGTTCCGCCCTGCATCACCGCGGCTCCCGGTCCAGCGTGGCCAGGACCGCCCGCGCGCGTGCCAGGAAAGGCGCGTCCACCATCCGGCCATCGACCGCGAACGCGCTTCCGTCCGCCGTCGCCGCGCCGACGATGCGACGGGCGGCTTCGATCTCCTCTTCCGACGGCGAGAACGCGGCGTTGGCCCAGGCCACCTGGCGCGGATGCACGCAGCTCTTGCCGGCGAAACCCAGCGCACGCGCCGAATCGGCCTCGGCCATGAAGCCCGCTTCGTCGTCCAGCCCGGGGAATGCGGCGTCGTAGGCGAACACGCCGGCTTCCGCGGCCGCCATCCGCAGCGCGTACTGTGCGGCGTGCACATTGCGCAGGTCCGCACGACGGATGCCGTGCGGTTCGAACAGGTCGCCCAGGCCCAGTTGCAGGCCGCGCACGCGCGGATGCGCCCGGGCGATCTGCGCGGCATGACGCAGGGCGCGCGGTGTCTCGATGTTGATCAGCAGGCCGACGGCCCGGCGCAGGCCCAGCTGCAGCTCGACCGCTTCGATCTCGCCGATCGCCTGGCGAAGCTGTTCCACCGATTCGATCTTGGGCAGGTTCAGCAGGTCGATGTCCAACGGCAGGATCGCGCGCAGATCGTCTTCCCAGCCGGAGGTGTGCCAGGCATTCACCCGCACCACGACCTGCTTGTCCGCAGCGCGGTGCGGTACGCCGCGCAGGAAGGCGGCGACCTGCGTGCGTGCCGCGCCCTTGTCGTCACCGGCCACGGCATCTTCCAGGTCGAAGGACAGCATCTCGGCCGCGCTCGCCAGTGCCTTGGCGAACAACGCGGGCCGGTTACCGGGGACGAACAGCTTGCTACGCATGGACGGCACTCTTCATGCCGCGCAGTCTGCGGGAATCGTGCGGAGGGCAAAGCCCGTGCGGGCATTTTCAAACGATAGTTTTTCCTGCGTCCGAAGATGCCGCAACGCAGCATTCCCTGCATTCCGGACCGATCAGCGCTTCACGTCCAGCGCGTTCTCGCCCAGCAGCGCATGCACGTCGTCCGCACCCACCAGGTTGAAGTCGCCCGGCAGCGAGTGCTTGAGGCAGGCTGCCGCCACGCCGAAGTCCAGGGCCTCCTGCGCCGACAGGCCCGTCAGGCCGCCGTGCAGCACACCCGCCGCGAAGGCATCGCCGGTGCCGATGCGGTCGACGATCGGCGAGACGTCGCGCGCGGCCGTGGTATGCAGCGCGCCATCGCGCAAGGCCGTGATGCCGGAGATGACATGGTGGTCCACGCTGCGCTGCACGCGCACGGTGGCCGCCATCTGGCGCAGATGCGGAAACGCCCGGAAAGCTTCGGCCGCGCCGGCAGCGAAGCGCTCCTGCGGCGTCGCCTGCGGGAACTCCAGGCCCAGCACCACCTGCAGGTCGCGATGGCTGGCGAACAGCAGGTCGGCTTCGACCATCAGCGCGCGCAGGATCGTGGGCGCATCGCCCCCCCAGGCCTCCCACAGCTTCGGCCTGAAATTGCCGTCGAACGAGACCTTCGCTCCGGCAGCGCGTGCCGCCCTGACCGCCGTCAGCACGCCGTCCGCCGCCCGCTGGCCCAGCGCGGGCGTCACGCCGGAGACGTGCAGCCAATCCGCGCCCGCCAGCAGCGCAGGCCAATCGTGGGTGCCGCCGCCGATGCGCGCGAAAGCCGAGTCCGCGCGGTCGTAGAGCACCTCGCTCGGCCGCTGGATCGCGCCGGGCGTGAGGAAGTACAGCCCCATGCGTCCCGTGGCCTGCTGCACCGCGCGCGTGTCGACACGATGCCGGCGCAGTTCGCCCAGCGCAGCTTCGCCCAGCGCGTTGTCGGCGACCACGCCGACCATGCGCGCGTCATGGCCGAAGCGCGCCAGCGACACGGCCACGTTCGCTTCCGCGCCCCCGACGTGGACATCCAGCACCGGCGACTGCAACAGCATCTGGCGGCCGGGCGCACCCAGCCGCAGCAGCAGCTCACCGAAACAGACGATGGTTCCCATTCCCCTTCTCCTCCCGTGCGTGGATGCCGCGCGCCACCCGCCAGGCCTTGTCCATGGGACAAGATAAACCGGCTCATCTGACAGTTGTTGTTGCAGCGCACACTCTGTTAGCGTTGGTTTTGACCAGCGGTGTCATTTTATCAGCTGGACAGGGTCACAACACGGAAAACACGCTTTTCTACCAACAAATTGTCGCTCCATGCGGCCATGGTCCCTTGAGGAGGGGAGGAACATGCCAGTACGCCATCATCGCCGGAAGACACCGGTTACCATACTTGCCGTCTCCATCGGCCTGGCTCTGCAGTTGGGTGCCGCAGCGCATGCTCAGGAGACCGAGCCATCCACCGACGCAGGCGCACAGGAAAACGTGGATACCACGCTGGATACGATCAGCGTGACCGGCTATCGCGCCAGCCTCGAGAAAGCGCTCGACATCAAGCGCGGCGAGAAAGGCATCGTCGACGCCATCGTCGCGCAGGACATCGGCAAGTTTCCCGACCTCAACCTCGCCGAGTCGCTGCAGCGCATTCCGGGCGTGGTGATCACCCGCGATGCAGGCGAGGGACGCAACATCACCGTGCGCGGTCTGGGCCCGCAGTTCACCCGCGTGCGCCTGAACGGCCTTGAGGCGATGAGCTCGGTCGGCAGCAGCGACGGACAGGGCGGCGCCAACCGCAGCCGCAGCTTCGACTTCAACGTGTTCGCATCCGACCTGTTCTCGCAGCTGATCGCACGCAAGACCGCCTCGGCCGATGTCGAGGAGGGATCGCTGGGTGCGACCGTCGACCTGCGTACGGCACGCCCCTTCGATTTCGATGGCTTCACCGCCACGGGCAACCTGCAGGGCAGCTTCAACGACGCTGCGGAAACCACCAGTCCGCGTTTCGCCGGCCTGATCTCGAACAGCTGGGCCGACGGCCGATTCGGCGCCCTGCTCTCGGTCGCCTATTCCGAGCGGGACACCGTGGAAGAAGGGTCGGGAACCGTGCGCTGGGCCGGCGGAACGACCAACGGCGGATTCAATGCGGCCTCGCCCTTCACGCCGGCGCTGGCTGCCGACGTCTACGCGCCCCGCTTCCCGCGCTATACGCTGATGGAGCACGATCAGAAGCGACTTGGCGTGACCGGTGCGCTGCAGTTCAAACCTTCGTCCGACACCACCTTCAGCCTGGACGCGCTGTACTCGAAGATCGACGCGGTTCGCGACGAGCGCTACATCGAGGCCAACAGCCTGAGCAAGTCCAGCGGTGCCGGCAGGAAGAACGACATCCGGGTGATCGATGGCGTGATCGAGAACGGCGCGCTGGTCTACGCGGTAATGGATAACGTCGGCCTGCGCGCCGAGAACCGCCATGACGAATGGGAAACGACGTTCAGGCAGATCAGCCTGGACGGCGAACACCGTTTCAGCGACAGCTTCCGCATCAGCGGCAAGGTCGGCACCTCGAAATCCGAACACCGCAACCCGATCCAGGCGACGGTCATGATGGATCGGTACGGGGTGAACGGCTACAGCTACGACTATCGCGGAAACCGCAATCTCCCCGTCTTCAACTACGGTATCGATCCGACCGATCCGAACGGATGGAACCTGTCGGTCATCCGGCTTCGCGAGAACTACGTCACCAACGACTACGACACCGGCCAGCTGGATTTCTCCTGGATCGTGTCGCCGAGCTTCACCCTGAAGGGCGGCATCCAGGCCAAGAATTTCGGCTTCGTGTCCAGCGAGCGCCGGCGCGCCGCCACCGAGACCATCGTGCCGACCAACACCACCGGCGGCACGTCCACTTCGCCCGTGCCGTTGCCGACGGACCAGATCGTCCTGGCCAGGCTCCGCGGCGTCAGCGGGTCGCCGGGTACGTGGGTGGTGCCGGACTTCGACGCCATCGCCAACATGTACGGCATCTTCAGCGACAGCGGCACGTTCACGATGGCCAACTACAACCCCAGCGACCAGAGCGTCGGCGAGCAGGATCGCGGCGTCTATCTGATGGGCGAGTTCAGCACGGACCTGGGACCGGTACCGTTCTCCGGCAATTTCGGCGTGCGTTACGTGCGCACGAATCAGAACTCGACCGGCGTCGGCACGGTCAACGGCACGCCGACCGTGATCACCGTGGACCGGGAATACAGCGATACGCTTCCATCGCTGAATCTGGTGGCCGAGATCACGCCCGATTTCCTGATCCGCTTCGGCGCCGCCAAGGTGATGGCGCGTCCGCCGCTCGGCAACCTGAGCCCGGGCGTGACCGTCAGCGTCAGCGGTTCCGCCAGGACCGTCTCGGCCGGCAACCCGCTGCTGGATCCGCAACGCGCGAAGACCTACGACCTGGGCCTGGAGTGGTACTTCAACGAAGGCGCGATGCTGGGTGCCGTGCTGTTCTACAAGGACATCGACAGCTTCATCCAGAACACGCGCGAAACCCGCCCCTACAACACCAGCGGCCTGCCCAACAGCCTGCTGGATGGCACCACGGCGCTGCCTACGGATGATTTCGTCTTTACCGTTCCGATCAACACGCCGGGCGGTGGGCTTCGCGGCGTCGAGCTGAACTACACGCAGCCGTTCACCTTCCTGCCCGGCTTCCTCAGCGACTTCGGCATGCAGTTGAATTACACCTACGTCGATTCGGAAGTGCAGTACCTGCTGTCCTCCGGTGCGCTGGCGCAGAAGGAAGAGCTGACGGGCACCTCCCGGCGGAGCTGGAACGCCTCGCTCTACTACGAAGGCGAGCGCCTTTCGGGCCGCATTTCGGCCACCAACCGTTCCGACTACCTGATCCAGGTGCCCGGCACTGAAGCGGGTTTCAACAGCGCGGCCAACGGCGTACACGGACAGAGCGGCACTACCGTCCTCGATGCGTCGATCCGGTACAAGATCAACGACAGGCTCGAGGTCAGTCTCGAAGGCAGCAACCTGACCAACGAGGCGCAGGAGTCCTGGGTGTCCAACCCCGCCGTGGAACTGCCCCTCGAGTACAGCGAGACCGGCCGTCAGTACCTGCTGGGCCTGCGTTACAAGTTCTGATGACTTGACTGTACCGCACCCTCACCGGGGTGCACCGAAGCCCGGCCGCCTCTCCCGGCCGGGCTTCTCTTTTGGCGCAAAACGCAGCCGTGTCAAACGTGCCGCCACACCCCAAGTGCGCTGGGCACAAAGGCCATGGAAGTGCGGGATGGTCCGATCGACAGCCGTATACGGTAGCGACTGCGTGTCGTCCGCCAAAGCCGGATCCCGATGTGTCCAGACCACGGCACCCATGCCGCGCACTCGAGCCAGCACCGCTCCCCGGCCCTTCCGCATGCCGCTGTTCGCCCGCGATCCGCCATCCCGGCCGCTCGGGGAGGACTACTGGCGCTTACGAACTGCAATCCCGGATCCGCGCGACGCGCAGACGCCTCATGCGGGGTTCTCGATCAGGCGCATGCCAAGCGGAGGTTGAGGGGGGGGCGTCTGCCCTCTTCCCGAGGCAGAGAGGCTTGTGCCAGCCCGCATCATGCGTGGGATCGAGTCCGGCCGCCGGTTCGGTCGACCGGCGCGCTCATGCACCCGCTGCAGGAACCCACACGTCTGTCCATGCGACTCGAACGGGCTCCGGCGCTAATGCTTCCTGCCCAGGATGGAGCGCGCGACCACCCAGGCCAGGCGGGTGCATGTCGCTGGACGGATGCGCCCCTGCCAGCAGCGGGGGCGCCCCAGGAGAAATCAAGACTTCAAACGCCGCGCCGTGTCAGCGCAGCGGTTCACCGCGCGGATAGCTGCCCGATTTCGGCTCCATCACGTCCAGGTTCCATTCGCTCTCGACGAAGGGCTTGCGCGCTTCCCTGTACTGCGGATAGCCGCCCACCTGCTCCTGGCTGTCGATGATCTCGCCCCGCCCTTCGATGACATCGGCGACGATGCGGCGGTCGATCAGGTCACGGTTCCAGGGCGTGGCGCCCACGTTCTCGATCACCGCATCCTGTACCTGGGCGGACGGCAACAGCGCGACACCGAACGGCAGCGCGGGCGCGGTCTTCACGCGATTGAGTTTCACCGGCGCGGTGGTGTAGCTGCCGGTTTCCTGGATGCTCTGGTTGCCGATGCGATCGACCACCCGGTTGTCCTGCGCATACAGGTCCAGGTCGCCCGAACCCCCGATCATCAGGAAAGCGAGCGGCTCGGTCGACCTTCCGGCGCGCATGACATTGCCCCGCACCACCATCTGGCCTTTCGAATAGGGATGGCCCAACCACTCTTCCGCGATCAGGTTGTAGTGGATGGCGCGTTGTCCGGGGTTGTAGATCAGGTTGTTGATCACCTGGCCGCGCGCCCCGCCCTTGAACAGCGGGCTTCGCTCGTAATTGTGCGCGTACAGGTTGCCGACGATCAGCACGTCGTTCACATGGTCATGGATCAGTGAGCCCTTGGAGTGCTCGCCCTTGGCATGGATCGAATTGGCCAGTCCCTCACCGACGATGTTGTTGCTGTAGGTGATCCGGCGCGAGGCGTTGGCCATCCATTCGGCCTCGTTCTCGCCATGGAAGCGGGTGCTGGACGCGCTCAGGTTCTCGTCGGTGGCCCAGGTGAGGGAGCAGTGATCCACGATCACGTCGTGCGCACCGCGCACGGTGGTGACGGCGTCGATGTCGCCGGAGCGCTTGGGCAGGCCGCCATCGCCCGGCCGGATGCGAAGGTGGCGGATGACCACGTCGTGGGTGGCGATGGTCAGGCCGCCCTTGATCATCGTCACCCCGGGATGCGGCGCGGTCTGGCCGGCGATGGTCAGGAAAGGCTCGTCGATGCGCAGCTCCTTCATGCCCAGGTCGATCACGCCGCCCACTTCGAACACCACGATGCGCGGCCCCTTGGTGCTGACCGCTTCCTTGAACGATCCGGGACCGTCGGCCGCCAGCGTGGTCACGCGCACGATCTTGCCGCCGCGCCCACCGGGCGTGTGCGCCGCCGCGCCCTGGGCGCCAGGAAATGCGAGCGGACGGGTATCGGTGGCGAGCACCGGCGCCATGGCGAGCGCCAGCAGCGCGGCCAGGCCGCGACTCAGCCCGCGGGCGCGCGCCCACGTGGGGAAACGGTCGTGAAACATTGGCTCCCTCCCAGGAGTGGATCGACGCATCGTGGCATCGGGATGGATTTTGCGGCAGTGCACATTGTCAATGACACCGGTTTACCATATACAGGCCATCAACCTGCGCTGTCACTCGGCAGTGCAACAAAACGCAGCGGGGAGAACCCACTTGAGTAACGACCCAAACGCCCTCGCCGACGCGCGTTCCGCGGCGCCCGCGCTGGCTGCCATCGCGGACGGTTTCGTCGGCGCGCGCCGCCAGGGCCGGGCGTTGCCCGGCTTTCCCGGCGAGGTGCCCGACGACCTGGTCACGGCGTATCGCGTGCAGGATCTGGCCATTGCGCAGTGGCCCGACCGCGTGGTCGGGTGGAAGGTGGGCTTCATCGCACCAGAACGGCGCGACATATCCGGCGACGAGCGCCTGCTCGGCCCGATCTTCGCGCGCCAGCTGCAGTTGGCTACCGGTGGTCAGCCCACATTCGAGTTGTTTTCGGGGGGCTTCGGCGCGGTGGAAGCCGAGTACGTGCTGCGCCTGGAGGCCGACGTGCCTGCGGAGAAGACCGACTGGACGCCGGCCGAAGCCGCTGCCGTACCGTCGACCCTGTTCATCGGCATGGAAGTGGCCAGCAGCCCGCTGGCGACGATCAACCAGCTCGGCCCGCGCGTGGTCGTCTCGGACTTCGGCAACAACAATGGCCTGGTGATGGGCGCCGAAATCCCGGACTGGACCGACCGCAGCGACGCCTCGCTGACCTGCACCACCTCGATAGACGGCCGGCAGGTCGGCCAGGGCGGCGCCACCACGCTGCCCGGCGGCCTGCGGGCGGCCTTCGCGTTCGCACTGTCGCGCTCTGCCCGCCGCGGCCGTCCGCTGAAAGCCGGCGACCTGATCGCCACCGGCAACGCGACCGGCATCCACGACATCCTGCCGGGGCAGCAGGCACGCATCGAGTTCCACGGCCATGGCAGCATCGAGGCGCTGGCCGTGGCGGCCAGCCCGAAGGACGAAGGAGACTGGCGCGCATGATGAACCGTCGTCGTTTCCTGGCCGCCGGTGTCGGGGCCGCGGCCGCCATGCCGCTGGCGGGAAGTCACGTGCTGGCCGACGAGGGCAGGCACGTGCTGACCGCCACCGACGTGCACGTGAAGGACTATCCCACCGTCGAGGCGGTCCGCTGGATCGGCGAGACGATGGCGCGCGAGACGGGCGGCCGGGTAACCCTGCGCCAGTACCACTCCGGCCAGCTGGGCCGCGAATCCGAGGCCATTGACATGGCGCGCTTCGGCGCCATCGACATGACCCGCGTGTACGCCGGCGCGCTGAACAACGCGTTCCCGCTGACCCAGGCCCTGTGCCTGCCCTACGTGTTCGACTCGGTGCCGCACATGCGTCGCGCGATGGACGGGGATGTGGGCAAGGCGGTGCTGGAAGGCTTCGCCAAGCGCGGCCTGGTCGGCCTGGCGATCTACGACTCGGGTGCGCGCTGCTTCTACAACACCCAGCACGCGATCCGCGTGCCCGCCGACCTGCATGGACTGAAGGTCCGCGTACCGGTATCGGACATCTTCATCCGCATGCTGCGTCTGTTCGGCGCCAATCCCACGCCGCTGTCGCTGGGCGAGGTGTTCTCGGGGCTGGAGACGCGCATGATCGACGGGGCGGAGAACAACATCCGCAGCTTCCATTCCAGCCGCCACTTCGAAGCCGCGCGCTACTGGTCGCAGACCAACCATTCCTACGCACCGGACGTGCTGCTGGTATCGCAGCGCACACTGGATGGCCTGCAACCGCGCGACCGCGAACTGCTTGTCGAAACCGCCCGGCAGTCGGTGGCCGTGATGCGGTCGCTCTGGGATGCATCCGAAGCGAAGGCCCGCGAAGCGGTCTTCGCCGCGGGCGTGGAGCACAACGAAGCCGACCTTGCCGCGTTCGCGCGTGCCTCGCAGCCGCTGCTGTCCGAATACCGCAAGGATCCGGCGATCGACGCGCTCTACCGCCGCATCCGCGACCTGGCCTGAGGACCCACGATGTCAGAAGAAGCCGCATTTGCTCCCGCCACGCCACTTCAACGCGGCATGGATGCTTTGTCCAACGTCGCCATCGCCGTCGCGGTCGCCGCGCTGTTGGGATTGGTGGTCGTGCAGGGCTGGCAGGTGATCGCCCGCTACGTCATCAACGACTCGCCCAGCTGGACCGAACCGGTGACCGTGCTGCTGCTGACCACGGCCATGAGCCTGGGCGCCGCGGCCGGTGTGCATACGAACAGGCACTTCGGCTTCTTCCTGCTGGCCGATGCGGTGGGTCCGCGCCTGAAGAAGGCGTTGCATGCCGTTTCGCCGCTGGTGATCGCCGCCATCGGCGCGGTGATGGCGTACTGGGGCGCGGTGCTGCTGTTCGACGGCCTGGACATCCGCATCGCCGGTGCGCCCATGCCGCAGAGCATCGGCTACCTGCCGCTCTCGCTGGGTGGCCTGCTGATGGTGGTGTTCGCCCTGTACCGCCTGTTCCTGGTGCTGCGCGCGCCGCCGACCGACGAGACCCGCTGACCCATGGCGATCACCCTGCTCTTCTCGATCTTCGCGATCCTGCTGCTGATCGGCGTGCCGGTCGCGTACGCACTGGCTGCGGCGTCGCTGGCCACACTGCTCTACCTGGACCTGCCCAGCATCGTGCTGGTGCAGCAGATCTCATCGGGCACCGGGTCGGCATCGCTGATCGCGATTCCGCTTTTCATCTTCGCGGGCGAGATCATGCTGCGCGGCGGGATCTCCGAGCGTCTCATCAGCCTGGCGGCGTCGCTGGTCGGCCGCCTGCGCGGCGGACTGGGCCAGGTCAGCATTCTGTCTTCGCTGTTCTTCGGCGGCGTGTCGGGCTCGGCCATCGCCGACGTGTCGGCGGTGGGCGGGACGATGATCCCGCAGATGGTCAAGCGCGGGTACGACCGTGATTTCGCCGTCAACGTCAGCATCACCGCCGCATTGGTGGCGCTGCTGGTGCCGCCTTCGCACAACCTGATCCTGTTCTCCGCAGCGGCCGGCGGTGGCCTGTCCATCGCCGACCTGTTCGCTGCCGGCATCGTGCCCGCGCTGCTGATGACGATCGTGCTGATGTTCACGGGCTGGGCGGTGGCGTGCAAGCGCGGCTATGGCACGGAACCGTTCCCGGGCCTGCAGGCGGTGCTGCTGCGGCTGGTTTCCGCGCTGCCGGGCCTGGGACTGGTGGGTCTGATCTTCTTCGGCATCCGCGCCGGCATCTTCACGGCGGTGGAGAGCGCCGCCATCGCGGTGGTCTACGCGCTGCTGGTGACCAGCGTGCTGTATCGCCAGCTGTCGCTGAAGGAATTCTTCGCCACGGTGACGCATGCCGCGCGCACCACCGGCGTCATCCTGTTCGTCATCGCCACTGCGGCGGTGTTCGGCTGGCTGCTGGCCTACCTGCAGGTGCCCGCCGCGGCCGTCGAGGCGCTGCAGTCCATCGCCCACAGCGAGTACACGGTGCTGCTGCTGATCATCCTGGTGCTGCTGGTGCTGGGCACGTTCATGGACCTGGCGCCGATGATCCTGATCTGCACGCCGATCTTCCTGCCGGTGGCGAGGGCTTACGGCATCGATCCGATCCACTTCGGGCTGGTGCTGGTGCTGACCGGCGGCATCGGCCTGGTGACACCGCCGGTGGGCTCGGTGCTGTTCATCGGCACCGCCATCGGCAAGATCACCATCGCGCAGAGCATGCGCACGATCTGGCCGTTCTGGCTGGCGGGGCTTGCGGTGCTGCTGGTGGTGGCGCTGTTCCCCGAGCTTTCGCTGTGGCTGCCGAAGGCGCTGAAGGGATGATGCCGTAATCGGCGCTACCGCACGCCAGGACCACCCCCAGCCGCTAGAATCCCCCGAAACGACGACCGGACCCGCACCGCCCCATGCCCGCGCGCAAGAAGCCCGACAGCCCTGCCAGCCTGCCCACCGGTGGCAAGGCCGCGACCATCAACGACATCGCACGGCTCTCCGGCGTCTCGAAGAAGACGGTGTCGCGGATCATCAACCACTCGCCGCTGGTGCGTAAGGACACGCGCGAGAAGGTCGAGGCGCTGATGCGCGAGGTCGGCTATTCCCCCGATCCGATGGCCCGCGGGCTGGCCTTCCGGCGCTCGTTCCTGATCGGCATGGTCTACGACAACCCGACGGCGCAGTACATCGTCAACATGCAGTACGGCGCGCTGGATGCCCTGCGCGACTCCGGCTTCGAACTGGTGGTGCATCCCTGCGACAGCCGCAGCCCCGGCTACATCGACGGCGTGCGCCGTTTCGTGCAGCAGCAGAAGCTGCACGGCGTGATGCTGGTGCCGCGCGCCTCGGAAGACCAGGCGCTGGCCAACATGCTGGCGGAGATCGGCTGCCGCTACTCGCGCATTGCGTCGGTTTCGATGGACGAGCCCTCGCGCATGGTGGTCACCCACGACCGCGACGGCGCGGCCGAAGCGGCCGAGTACCTGCTCTCGCTCGGCCACACCGACATCGCACTGATCACCGGCCCCAGCGCGTACCGCTCTTCGATCGAGCGCACGGACGGCTTCGTCCAGACACTGGCCAAGCGGGGCCTGGAGATTCCGAAGTCGCGCATCATCGAAGCGGGCTACACCTTCGAATCCGGCGTGGTCGCGGCCGAGAAGCTGCTGTCCGGCAAGAACCGCCCCACCGCCATCTTCACCGGCAACGACGAAATGGCCGCCGGCGTGTACAAGGTCGCCATGCGCGCGGGCATCAACATCCCGCGCCACCTGTCGGTGGTAGGCTTCGACGACAGTCCGCTGGCCTCGCGCCTGTGGCCCTCGCTGACCTCGGTCCGCCGCAACACCCGCGACACCGGCCGCACGGCGGCCGCCATGCTGATCCAGCCCGAGGGCACACCGATGCTGGCCGCCGCCAGCATCCGGCCGCATCTGGTCATCCGGGATTCTTCGCAGCCGCCGGAGTAGAGGGATAGAAAGCGGGGAATAGGGAATGATCGCTCCCTGAGACCTATGGTCCCCGGAGAGTCCCCGCGCGCGACGCCCTCGCCGCCCCTCATTGCCGGATTCCGCATTCCCTGTCCCCGCTCCCCCTGCCGCACCGCAAAATGACACCGGTTACCCAAAGGCCGTAGAATCGCCCACGACCTATCCCGACGCCCCGCTCCACGGGCGTCCGCACCGACGGAGCCCCGCCCATGTTCTGCAAGACCTACCACGCCACCCACCCGGACATGATGGACGGCGCGAGCAACGACCAGCTGCGCGACCGCTACCTGATCGGCAACCTGTTCGTCGCCGACATGGTGCAGCTGAACTACTCGCACAACGAACGCTTCGTGATCGGCGGCGCCGCCCCGGTGTCGAAGAAGGTCGACCTGCCGCGCCAGACCGAGCCCGCCTCGGCCGCCGGCAAGCCGTTCCTGGAACGCCGCGAGCTGGGCGTCATCAACGTCGGCGGCGGCGCCGGCAAGGTCACCGTCGACGGCACGACCTACGCGCTGGGCCCGAAGGATGGCCTGTACGTGGCGATGGGCAGCACCGACGTGGCGTTCGAATCCGATGACGCGGCCAACCCCGCCAAGTTCTACCTGACCTCCACCCCGGCGCACGCGCGCTTCGAGACCAAGCAGCTCTCGATCAAGGACGCCGTCGCACTGGAGCGCGGCGCGCTGGAAACCAGCAACGAGCGCACCATCTACCAGTTCATCGTGCCGGCCACCTGCCAGTCCTCGCAGCTGCTGCTGGGCCTGACCGTGCTGAAGACCGGCAGCGTGTGGAACACCATGCCGCCGCACCTGCACGACCGCCGCAGCGAGGTCTATTTCTACTTCGACCTGGGCGACAACGACCGCGTCTACCACTTCATGGGCGAACCGGACGCGCAGCGCCACATCGTCGTGCAGAACGACGAAGCCGTGGTGTCGCCGCCGTGGTCGATCCACATGGGCTCGGGCACCAGCAACTACGCTTTCATCTGGGCGATGGGTGGCGAGAACCTGGACTACACCGACATGCATGTGCTGGACATCTGCCAGCTGAAGTAAGCGACGTCGTGTAGAGCCGAGCTTGCTCGGCTGAACCGCCAACAGAAGTCGATACAGCACGCGCAGCGGAGCAAGCTCCACTCCACCCGCAGCGCACCACACCGAGGGAATCCACGATGGCAAGCAATCCGTTCAGTCTTGAAGGCAAGATCGCGCTGGTCACCGGCGCCAATACCGGCCTGGGCCAGGGCATCGCCGTGGCGCTGGCCGAAGCCGGCGCCGACATCGCCGCGGCCGGCATCGTGGAAGCCGCGGAAACCGGCGAGAAGGTGCGCGCCCTTGGCCGCCGTTTCCTCAACCTGGAAGCCAACCTCATCAGCATCGACCCGGTCGAGCGCCTGGTGAAGGAAACCGTCGCCGGCCTGGGCGGACTGGACATCCTGGTCAACAACGCGGGCCTGATCCGTCGCGCCGACGCGGTGGATTTCAGCGAGAAGGACTGGGACGACGTGATGAACGTCAACATCAAGTCCGCGTTCTTCATGTCGCAGGCGGCGGGCCGCCACTTCATCGCGCAGGGCAGCGGCAAGATCATCAACATCGCCTCGATGCTGTCGTTCCAGGGCGGCATCCGCGTGCCGTCGTACACGGCCAGCAAGTCCGGCATCGCCGGCATCACCCGTCTGCTCGCCAACGAATGGGGCGCCAAGGGCGTGAACATCAACGCCATCGCGCCGGGCTACATGGCGACCGACAACACCGCGCAGCTGCGCGCGGACGAAGACCGCAACAAGGCGATCCTGGACCGCATCCCGGCCGGTCGCTGGGGCGAGCCATCCGACCTCGGCGGCACGGCGGTGTTCCTGGCCTCGCGCGCGTCGGACTACGTCAACGGCGCGGTCATCCCCGTCGATGGCGGATGGCTGGCGCGCTGACGCGCGCCTCCGCACGGGATGCCGTGGGAGCGACGTCAGTCGCGAAATGAGCGTCCCGATCCGTCATCGCGACTGACCTCGCTCCCACAGGGGCACGGAGAAGACTGCCGATGGTGCGCATGTTCATCCTCGTGGCGATTCTCGCCTGCTGTGCGCCGGCGGCGGCAGGAACACCGCCGCGCCAGGTCTTCATCGCCGGTGATTCCACGGCCAGCCACTACGGCCCCGAGCGCGCGCCCCGCGAGGGCTGGGGCCAGCAGCTTCAAGGCTTCCTCGACGACGACGCCTACGTGGTCCGCAACCATGCCCAGAGCGGACGCAGCTCACGCAGCTTCATCGCCGAGGGCTGGTTCGACGGCATGGCGAAGGACATGCGTTCCGGCGATATGCTGCTGATCCAGTTCGGCCACAACGACGAGAAGATCGAAGACCCCAGCCGCTACAACGAACCGCAGCGTGCGTTTCCCGAATGGCTGATGCGTTATGTGGATCTCGCCCGCGCAAAGGGCGCCACGCCGATCCTGGTGACGCCGGTCGCACGCCGCAAGTTCGACCATGGGCAACTGCTCGACACGCATGGGCTATACGCGCAGGCTGTGCGTGATCTTGCGTCGCGGGAGAACGTGGGCCTGATCGACCTCACGGCGTTCAGCATGGACTGGTTGCGCGCGGCCGGCGACGAGGCCAGCAAGGCGTACTTCATGCATGTGCCGGAACAGGGCCAGCAGGACGACACCCATTTCCAGCGACGTGGCGCGGTGATGGTGGCGTGCCTGGTGGTGCGAGGCTGGAAGCAGATCGATCCTGCGCTCGCGGCGCACGTGGTCCGCGATACGGATTGCGGTGCACCGGCCACCGCGCTGGCCGACCGCAAGGCGCAGCCGAATCCATCCCTGATCGTGCACGCACACGACATTGCCGTGCAGCAGCCCGGCCCGCACGGCGGCGCGGGAACCACCACGGCCTACCCGTTCTTCCGCGATGCGCCGGCGCTCGGCTTCGAGTTCCGCAAGCGGGTGCTGCACAAGGGCGCCGGCATCGGCCTGCACCAGCACCACAAGGACGAGATCTACTATGTGCTCGGCGGGCGCGGCGTGTATGAGCTGGATGGCACCGCGCAAGCGGTGCAGGCCGGCGACGCCATGCTGACCCGTCCCGGCAGTACCCACGCCATCCGCCAGGACGGCGAAGAGGATCTGGTGCTGCTGATCATGTACGGAAAGAAGCAGGACTGAGCCGGCGAGGAGTGAGCAGAAGCGCGGCGCCTCCCGCTCCTCACTCCTTTACACTCACTTCTCGCCCTCAGGCACCGGCCGGTCCCACCGCCGGTAGGTCGCTTCCAGCGCGCTGCGCAGTCGCCGGTACTGCGGGCTGCCCGGCTCGGCCTGCAGGCGGGCGGCAACCGCTTCCCAGCCGCCTTCATGGTCCCGCGACCATTCGCGCACGACGGCACGGCACGGCTGGCCGACGATCTGCGCCAGCGCGCACGCCATGAAGATGTCGCCGGCGGTCCAGTCCGGCTGTTGCTGCATCGCTTCCACGTAAGCACGCGGTACGGCGTAGTAGCGCGACATCTCGTCGGCGAAAGCGGCGGGGTAACGCGCGGCGTACTCGTTGATGTCGGCGAGGTGCCGATCCACCGCGGCGTCGCCCGTCGCGGGCGTGTAGGCCGCGGCATCCTGCGCACCGGCGGGTGCAGTGACCGCGAGGCAGGCCAGCAAAAACAGGACGGGCAGCGCGCGCTTCATGCCGCCATTGTGCCGCAGGGCCGTCGCGCACGCTTCATCGTCGTCAGGCGACGGGGGTCGCTTCGATCGCCGCCAGCACGGCAGCCAACTGGCCGGCGCTCTCCACCACGCGCAGGCGTGGCGCGTCGTGGGCGACGCCGTGTTCGGCCTCCAGTGCCCACGTCACGTGGTACGGCATGTGGATACCCCAACCGCCCAGGCCGAGCACGGGTTCTATGTCCGACCGCAGCGAGTTGCCGACCATCGCGAACGCGCCAGGCGCCACGTCGAGTTCACGCAGCACCCGCGCGTAGGTGGCCTCGTCCTTTTCCGACACCACCTCGATGCGGTGGAACAGGTCGGCAAGACCGGACTGCGCGATCTTGGCTTCCTGGTGGAACAGATCGCCCTTGGTGATGAGCACGATCTCATGATCCGAGGCGATCTGCGCCACCGCTTCGCGGATGCCCGGCAGCAGGTCGACGGGATGCTGCAGCGTGGCCCGCCCGATCTCGATGACGCGATGCAGGTCGCGGGCGCTGATGCGTTCGTCGGTCAGCTGGATCGCCGTTTCCAGCATCGACAGGGTCATGCCCTTCACGCCGTAACCGAAGATCTTCAGGTTGCGACGCTCCACCTCCAGCAGGTGGCCATGCGTGCGCGGATCGGCCAGGTCGATGTATGCGGCGAGGATCGCTTCGAAGTCCGCTTCTGCCTGGCGGTAGTAATCCTCGCTCTTCCACAGCGTGTCGTCGCCGTCGAAGCCGACCCATTGGATGCGCGCCATGCGGAAGCCTGCCGTCGTTGCTGGAGGGGCGCGCAGGATAACAGCCCGGACTTTTCGACGCCTCACGACGATGGCCGCCCGAAAGCGGCCATCGTGGTCGACGTTTGCTCATCGCCGTGCGGTGCGGGCTTACCCGCCGCTGGCAGGCTGCGTGGTGCTGTCGTCGGTCGGCGGCGGCGTGGTTTCCGGCGCGTTGGGATTCGCGGGCGGCGGCAGGTTCGGATCGCTGGGGGGAGCATTGGGATCCGTGGGCATGGTCGGATCGGTCGGTGCCGGGGGTGGCGGCGCAACGTCGGCCGGCGGAGTGGTTTCGACCGGTTCCGGCGCCGCAGCGGCCGGCATCTCGTCCGGCTTGGGACCACAGGCAGTCAGCAGGCCCGCGCCAAGCACGGCCGTGCCCAGAAGCAGCAGCGGTTTGTCGAGCAGTCGATGAATGCGCGTGTTCATGGTGTTCTCCAGAAGGGAAAGGGATCAGGACTGGCCCTGCGCGTAGACCGCATATTCCTCGGGGGTCAGGCGACCATCGGCATCGGTATCCAGCGTGCCGAAGGCCTGCGCGAGGGGCGGATCGACGGCGGCCTCATCCTTGCTGATCGCTCCGTCTCCGTTCGTATCCAAGTCTTCGAACGGTTGGGGGGAAGAGGGGGCGGGTGCGGTACGCGGTGACGTGGCCTGCGCATCGTCAGTGACCTGGGAGGTGCGCTGCGCCTGTGCGTAAGACGATTCCGCGATCGCCATCAACATGCAGGCGGTGGCCAAAGCGAGGATGCTGCGTGGTGTCGTGTCAGTCATGGAACCTCCTTGATCCGGCACGGCAACGTTCCTAATGAGACCGGACCTGAAAAGGAAGAGGCGGCGCGCGGCCGCCTCTTCGGCTTGCGTGGGGTGCCGGATCGTGCCGTCACGCCACCGGGCGGCGATGCTTACTTCTGCTCGCCGTAGTTCTTGCTGACGAACGCCTTGTACTCGTCGGCGCTCAGCGAGCCGTCGGCGTTGGCATCGGCCTGGTCGAACACCTGGCTGAGGCCGGCGTTGGCGGTGGCTTCCTGCTTGCTGATGGCGCCATCGCCATCGGTATCGACGTCGGCCCACCCTTGCTTGCCCTGCGTGGCCGACTGGGTGCTCTGGGTCGGGCTCTGCGTGGTGGAACCGGTCGCCTGCTCAGCGGTCGGTTCGCTCTGCTGGGTCTGCGCCTGTGCAGCGGCGTCCTCGGTCTTCTCCTGGGCGAATGCCAGCGGCATGGCCAGCGCGGCGCTCAGTGCGGCCAGGGCGATCAGCGGCTTGCGGGTGTTGTTCTTCATGGGTGTGCTCCGTTCCGTAGGGAGTGCGTCCGATTGCGCACGGCCCCACCTTGCAACCCGGCTTCTGAACGAAATTTGCGCGGCGAAATGAACGTGCACGCATGCTTAACCACGCCGGCACCGGCTTCGGCTAGCCCGGTGTTAGGGGCTCGTGATCGCGATGTGGGCCGCGCGTGGAATGCGTGACGGCGCGCAGGCTTCGGCGTTAGGGATCCGTTTTTTCAGCACCACTGCGCGTGGTTCCATCCGCCAATTTTTTCCTGAACCATTGCCAACCGATCACAACACCCGCCAGTGCACCGGCGACTTCCAGCACCACCCGTGCGCCCAAGCCATCGGGATCGTGGATGCCTTTCAGGGCCAGGCGCGCATACAGCGGCGACTCCAGCCGGGAAATGCCCAGGTAGAACATGTTCCAGAGGTCCACGCCGGCACCGAGGATCACGGCCGATACGCAGGCCCAGCCGATGGCATGGCCCATCGCGGCGTTCGCCCTGTGGCAGACCGCGTTCCACACCCAGAAGCACAGCACGCCGATGAGCAGCGCGATCAGGCCGGCTTCGAGCGCGCCCAGCACGCCGTAGTGGAGCGGAAGGTTCATCGCGCGATGACCGTGAAGGATTGCCTGCGGCAGGGCATGGATGGGCTCCAAGGCACCATGGCGGCGCCTGCCGGTACAGCGTAACCGATGGTATCGGCGGTCCGGCTGGCATCATGCACCGACCGACGTATCCGGAGCCGCTCATGAAACGTGTGTTGCTGGCCGGTGCGACCGGACTAGTGGGACAGGCGACGCTGCAACGGGCGCTCGCTTCAACGGCCGTCAGTGAGGTCGTGGCGCCGACACGGCGTCCACTGCCAGCGCATCCGAAGCTGCTCAACCCGGTGGTCGATTTCGACGCCTTGCCGGGCGATGCCGCGTGGTGGCAGGTGGACGCGGTGGCCTGCGCGCTGGGGACGACGATCCGCGATGCAGGCTCGCGGGAGGCGTTCCGGCGCGTGGACCACGACTTCTGCCTGGCGATCGCACGCCATGCCCATGCGCATGGCGCGCAAGCCTTCGCCGTGGTGTCGGCGCTGGGCGCGGATCCGGCATCACGCCTGTTCTATTCGCGCACCAAGGGTGAAGTGGAGCAGGCGCTGGGGCGGATCGGATTCGACTCGCTGACCCTGCTGCGGCCGGGGCTGCTGGGAGGCCGCCGCACGCAGCACCGCGCGGGCGAGCGCTGGGCGCAGCGGCTTCTGGGAGCGCTTGGGCCCGCGCTCCCGCGCCGCTGCCGTGTGGTGCCCCCGGCCCGCGTCGCGGCGGTCCTGCTGGATGCGACGCTGGAGGCACGCCCGGGACACCATGTGGTGCCGTCGGAACAGCTGCTCGACTGAGCAGGGGCGACTCAGGCTCCGGGATCGTCGGCGAGCACCTGCACCCCGTCAGCGAGGATGCGGTACTCGACTTCCGGCACCGGCGTGGTCGTGGAGGTCTCTTCAGCGGTATGCGCGCGGGCGGCGGGCGACAGTGTCGCCCGCACCAGCACGCCATGCACCTGGGCGGGGCCGCGTACATCCTTCGGCACGTAGAAGTCGTGGTCGCCCAGCAGCACGCGCGCGCCCTGCCCCGCGTCCTCCAGCACCACCCAGCACCCCTTCTTCTGGCACACATCGACCACGCGGCCGCTGAAGATGCGCGACTGCCCGTCATGCGCGGCGGGATCGGCCAACGCCTGTGCGAGCGGCACCACCGGCCCGGCAGGCACGTCGGCACCGAACTTCTCCCATGCGGCGTCCTTCGCGCCCACGGCGGCCGCGGACACCATCAGGCCCATCACCAGCACACGACGCATCGCACGTCCCCTTTCCATGAAAGCCCGCATCATAACCGTGCGCTGGAAGCCTGGATTCAGTGCAACAGGCCGTGATGGACCAGGTGGAGGCGCTGGGTACCGGCGGCGGTGATGGCATCGCTCGCCCGCTCCAGCAGGCGCTCGTCTTGGTCGTCGATCACGACCAGCACCTTGCCTGCTTCGATCTCGCTGCGGAAATCGCGGCGGACCTCACTGGGTACGGACGAACCGGCCAACGCCGCGGCCCACCCACCCACCAGCGCGCCGACCAGCGTGCACAGCAGGACGGCGACCAGCGGAATGCCCACCGCAGGGATGGCCATCGCAAGCAGGCCGACCACCAGGCCGACCACGCCGCCACCGATCAGGCCGCGCATGGCGGCCGGCATGAAGTCGGTGGGAGAGCCTTCCTTCTCGTCATCCGGCATCTGCGTCATCTCGATCTCCGGACGGCCGACAAGGGCGGCGTGGTCCGGCTGGATGCCCATGTGCAGGGCCACATGCAGCGCCGCTTCGGCGGTGCCGATATCCGGGGCGCTGAATACGCGTCGCGTCTTCATGGCGGTCTCCTGGCCGGCGCGTGGGTCCGGCCGTGGCGACACCGTAGGCCCAGCCATGGGAGCGCCCGGTGAAGAACACGGGTCCAGCCTAGAGCGCGGGCCGTTCCGGCGCCTGCTTGCGTCCCAGTGCGCGCAGGTAGAGCTCGTACAGCGCGGTGACCTTGGAGACGTATTCCTGCGTTTCCGCGTAGGGCGGTACGCCGCCATAGCGCGACACCGTGCCAATGCCGGCGTTGTAGGCGGCCGCGACCAGCGTCAGGTCGCCCTTGTAGCGGTGCATCAGCGCGCGCAGGTGACGCGCGCCGGCATTGATCGATTGCGCGGAGGAGTAAGGGTCGGCGACGCCGTATTCCTTCGCCACCTCCGGCATCAGCTGCATCACCCCCATGGCGCCCTTCGGCGACAGCGCCTTCGCATCGAAGTCGCTCTCGGCGTGGGCCACCGCGCGCAGCCAGGCATCGTCGACGCCGGTCTGCCGCGCGGCGGCCTTGAACTCGGACGGGTAGCGGTCCAGCCGGGGTTTGCCCACCGTGCCCAGGCCCGGGTGCGCGGGTTCGCCGGGCGGCGTCTGCACGGTGAATTTCAGGTACGGCGTGGAGCCCGGCAGGTTGCGGGTGGAATAGACCTTCTGGCCGTCCTGCTCGCGCTCGTACAGCGTGCCGCTGAACACGCCCATCGAGCCCCACAGGTTGGGGGTGCTGACGGCGTTGTCGTCGATCTCCTTGGCCGTGCACTTCGAGCCGGGTTCCGGCGCGGTGGCCAGGCTGACCGCCCCACCCTGCACGCAGCGGTACACCGTGCGCGCGCCGGCGTCGGCGCTGGCCAGGGCCAGCACCGCCAGGAGGAAGCCGGCGGCGGGTCGGAGAGGATGCATGGGCGGCGGATTCTAGGGCCCGGAAGCTGTAAGACAGCCTGAATCACGTGCCGGACGCCGACGGCCGGCCAGTCCTGGCCCGCTCCTGCTGCGCCGCAGCAGCCAAGCGCGTAAAATGCCGGCCCTCACTCACCGCACCCCCTTCGGAGCACGCAATGGGCCTGGATCTGGTCACCGCCGGCAAGAACCCGCCGGACGAAATCAACGTCATCATCGAGATCCCGAAGGACGCCGAGCCGGTGAAGTACGAAGTGGACAAGGCCAGCGGCGCGATCTTCGTCGACCGCATCCTCTCCACCCCCATGCGCTACCCCTGCAACTACGGCTACGTGCCGCACACCCTGTGCGGCGACGGCGACCCGGCCGACGTGCTGGTGGTGCTGCCGCTGCCGCTGATCCCCGGCTCGGTGATCCGCTGCCGTCCGGTCGGCGTGCTGCGCATGAGCGACGAAGCCGGCAGCGACGAGAAGCTGCTGGCGGTGCCGGTGGACAAGGTGTTCGCCGGTTATAGCCACATCAGCGACATCGACCAGGTCAGCCCGCACTGGCTGGAGCGCATCGGCCACTTCTTCGAGCACTACAAGGACCTGGAGAAGGGCAAGTGGGTCAAGCTGGACGGCTGGGGCAACGCAGCCGAAGCCAAGGCCGTCCTGGTCGACGCCATCGCCCGCCAGGCCGCGCAGCCGGAAGACGAGAAGCACAAGTTCTGAGCGCGCCTGCGCGTCAGTGACGAAGGCCGCCCAAGGGGCGGCCTTTCTTTTGTTGCGTCGTCAGAGGCCGGCGGCGCGGGCCGCGCGATCAACCGTAGCGCGCCACTGCGCCAGGCGCGGCTCGATCTCGGCTGCATGCCGGCGCCATTTGTCGGGGTCCGGCGGCGACAGCGTGTAGCGCGACAGCGGGAGCTGGGCCCCCAGTTCCCGGTCCCAGGGCCAACCGGCCCATGCGCTGAGACGGAGGGCTTCGCCCTGGGGATCGGCGAGGAAGCGCCCATAGTCGATGGACGCCCAGTCGTCCGCGGGCAGCGCCTGCAGGTCATCCAGCATGATGCGCGTGGCGGTTTCCCATTGCCGCGCCACGATCTCGCCGAGCGGTTGCCCGTTCAGCGCCTGCCAGCCCGGCGTCAGCAGGAACGACCAGGTCGGCCCCTGCCATCCCGGCAGCGTGTACATCCGGAACCGGCCCGACATCCATCCGTCGATCATGCTGCCCCAGACCTGCCGCGGGTCGCGGTGCAGGTAGATGAACTTCGCATCCGGGAACACCGCCTTGAGGAACGGGATGCGCAGTGCATTCTTGGGGGTCTTCTCAAGCATGCGGACCGCGGATTCGCGCTCCGGCACGTGACCTTCGCGATCACGCAGCGCATTCCGGAAACGACTCTGCAGTTCCTTGACAACCGCAAGTGTCGCGTCGTCCGCATCCAACTGGTTGGAATGGTAGTCGCGCTGCGCGGGCGAAAGCCCGTCCACGCCCTCGATCAATTGGTGGCTTTCGTCGCCGATCGTGTAGACCTGCGGCGCGCCCGCGAGCGTTTCGAACAGCAGGGTGGACCCGGATCGGGGCGGGCTGACGATGAAGACCGGACGCTCCAGCGCCGGCCCGACACGCGAGGACGAAACCCCGCTGCGTTTGGGCGCGGCGGGTTCCGGCACCACCACGGCACCCGCATGCACATCGGGTTGGCCATGGATATCGGTCTGGGCCGGTCGGCTCTCGTCGGACAGCGCCATGTCGAAGACATGCGAATTCAGCGCATGCCAGAAACCCACGTCGTTGCGCAGGCCGATGCGGTCCGCACCGAGGCCGAGCAGCTCGCGCCTGGTCGCATCCAGCAACGCCTGGTAGCGGGGGCGGCCGGCGGCATCCTCGCCATGGCAGGCCCACAGCGCCTGCCATCGGCGCGAGAAGCGCAGCAGCGCGGCCTGGATCGCGCCAAGCCGGGGATGCGCCACGCACTCTCCGAGCAGGAACACCATGTGCTCGCGTACTTCCCAGGGCGACATGACCGCGGGTGCGTTGACCTGTTCGAAGTCGAGCTTCGCCCGCTTTCCGGCCACCGGTGGATGCAGACGTGGGCGCCACTCGCCGTGATACGCCTGGCCCGGCGCACGGCCTTCGGACAGCAGATCCCAGAAGCGCTCGCCTCCCACGGTGTCTGCGACCAGGTGGATGCGCTGGGCACTCCCTTCGTTGAGTACCCGGTGCCTGCGCCACGTATCGAAGATCCAGCATTCGCCCGCGCCCATGTTGATCTCGGCAGCCCCACACTGGAAGCGCACGCCCGGCGTGGTGACGATGGGGACATGAACGCGCATGCGCTCGCGCCAGTAGTAGTTGATGTCGACGTGCGCCTTCACTTCCGCCTGGCCGTTGAGCCGCATCAGGCGCGCCCGACCCCAGGTGGCGCCGATCGCTTCAAGCACCTGGCCCAGATAAGGGCACCGCTCGAGCCACGGCGTCGGCCGCATCCGGCCGGACAGCGCGTCGCTGACAGGGTCGCCTTCCGTCGTGATCAGCGTCAGGGCGCTGTTGCCGTCGTCCCGTGATGTCCGCCCCCGCCAAGCGCTTTCCTCGATCGCGGACACCTCGGCCAGCAACGCGGCGGCATCGAACGTGATGGGGAGCTGGATGAACGGGACCTGCAATTTCATGGGAGTGTGTCCGGGATCGAAGCAGCATGGCGGCTGCCCGGGAATGATACCGGCACCGGCTCAGTCGCGAGGCGGCGCCGGCTTGACCCTGAGGATGGTCAGGCCGATCAGCCGCGACACCACCACGGCGATGTACATGACCCCTGCGAACTGCTCCAGCATCACCAGCGCGCGCGCCTGCGGCAGGATCGGCACCACGTCGCTCAGGCCCACGCCGGACAACAGGCTGAAGCTCAGGAACAGCAGCTCCATCCAGCTGCGTGCGGAGGTCGGGTCGACCGCGGCGGTGAAGCTGCCCGGATACCACTGCTGGCACACCGAGAAGGCGAACGCGAACGCCCACGCCAGCAGCGTGAAGGTGGCCCCGGCGGCGTACAGTTCGTCGCTGGTGACGGCATGGTCCTGCAGCATGTAGGCGATCAGGCTGCCGGCCGTGTAGAAATACAGGCCGCTTTCCAGCAAATGGGCGTAGATGCCGAGGGAAGGCTGATCGAACAGCGCCGCCGACAGCGACAGCAGTACGGAAGGCACCGCCAGCGACCACGCGATCCAGTTGACCGCCGCGCTTCGGTTGACCACCCACAGCGCCAGCGACAGCACCAGGATGCCGAACGCGCCGAACAGCGCGCGACCGGCCTGTGTGTCCTCCATCACCGGGTACAGCAGGATGCCCGCCAACTGCACGATCAGCAGGAAGGCGGAGGGATGGCGGCGCAGCGTCACCAGCCAGCGCAGCCAGGCGATCGGCATCGTCATGCGGCGCGCATCACTTGAAGTGGTAGACCAGTGCGTAATACACCACGTAGACCCATGACAGCACGCCGTGGATCACCGCCCACAGCAGCGACTTGTTGGCGCTCCATGAGATGGTGATCGCCAGGGCGGTACCGAACCCGATGCCCGCCTTGGCGATGCCGCTGCCGCTGCCCTTCATGGCGCCACCGCCGGCGTACCGGTACCCGCGCGATACGGGTAGCGCATGAAGATGTCCGCGATGGCGGCATCGATCTTCGCGCCCCGCTCCTCGGGCTTGGTCCGTCCGACGCGGCCCACGGCAACCCCGGTCCAGACCAGGCGGTTCTGCTTGGCATCCACCAGGTCCACGTTGAGGGTGCCTTCGGTGTACTTGTACACGTCGGTGCGGTCGCGCCAGTACGGCACGGCGACGTAACGCCGCGCGCGGTAGCTGTAGTAGTAGTCGTAGTCCACTTCCGGGGTGCTGTAGACGTCGGTCTTTTCCTGCATGTAGGCGTTCAGGTTGACCCACAGGTCCGGGGACTTCTCGTCGTACGCGTAGCCGCGCGCCTCCATCTGCCGACGCGCCGCGTCCTTGGTGCGCCCACTGGTGAGGGTGGCATAGCCCTGGCTCTCGATCGCCAGCGGCGAGTAGAACGCGAACGTGCGGTAACGGGCGAAGTCGGCGGACGGGTCGACATCACTGGTGATGCGCGGACCGGTGGCGCAGGCCGCCAGCACCAGCACGGCGGCGGCGACCAAGAGATGGCGGACGGAACGGACGATCGCGGACATGGCAGGTCTCCGGAAGTGGGGCGCGGGCCGGCCAGGAAGGCGGCCCATGCCAGTGGATACGTGGATACGTGGATACGTGGATCCGGGCCGATCCGTTGCATCGCCCGTCCCTTCGTTCAGCCCTGACGATACACCTGCGCCCCCTGGGCCAGGAACTCGGCCGACTTCTCGGCCATGCCGGTCTCCAGCGCCCGTGCCTCGTCCACCCCGTGCTCGGCCGCGTAATCGCGCACGTCCTGGGTGATCTTCATGCTGCAGAAGTGCGGCCCGCACATGCTGCAGAAATGCGCCAGCTTGTGCGCCTCCTTGGGCAGGGTCTCGTCGTGGAATTCCTTGGCCTTCTCCGGATCCAGGCCCAGGTGGAACTGGTCCTCCCAGCGGAACTCGAATCTTGCCTTGCTGAGCGCGTTGTCGCGCACCTGCGCACCGGGATGGCCCTTGGCCAGGTCGGCCGCGTGGGCCGCGATCTTGTACGCCATGATGCCGTCGCGCACGTCCTGGCGGTTGGGCAGGCCCAGGTGTTCCTTCGGCGTCACGTAGCAGAGCATGGCCGTGCCGTACCAGCCGATCATCGCCGCGCCGATCGCGCTGGTGATGTGGTCGTAACCCGGCGCGATGTCGGTGGTCAGCGGCCCCAGCGTGTAGAACGGCGCCTCGCCGCACTCGCGCAGCTGCTTGTCCATGTTCTCCTTGATCAGCTGCATCGGCACGTGGCCGGGCCCTTCGATCATGCACTGCACGTCGTGCTTCCACGCGATCTTGGTCAGCTCGCCCAGCGCTTCCAGCTCACCGAACTGCGCAGCATCGTTGGCGTCGGCGATGCAGCCCGGACGCAGGCCGTCGCCGAGGCTGAAGGCCACGTCGTAGGCCTTCATGATTTCGCAGATGTCTTCGAAGTGCGTGTAAAGGAAGTTTTCCTTGTGGTGCGCCAGGCACCACTTGGCCATGATCGAGCCGCCACGCGAGACGATGCCGGTCACGCGCTTGGCGGTCAGCGGCACGTGGCGCAGCAGCACGCCGGCGTGGATGGTGAAGTAATCCACGCCCTGCTCGGCCTGTTCGATCAGCGTGTCGCGGAAAATCTCCCACGTCAGCGCCTCGGCGCGGCCATCGACCTTCTCCAGTGCCTGGTAGATGGGCACCGTGCCGATCGGCACCGGCGAGTTGCGGATGATCCACTCGCGGGTCTCGTGGATATGCTTGCCGGTGGACAGGTCCATCACCGTGTCGCCGCCCCAGCGGATAGCCCACACCAGCTTCTCCACTTCCTCGGCGATGCCGGAGGAAACGGCGCTGTTGCCGATGTTGGCATTGATCTTGGTCAGGAAATTGCGGCCGATGATCATCGGCTCGCTTTCCGGGTGGTTGATGTTGTTCGGCAGGATGGCGCGACCGCGCGCGATCTCGTCGCGGACGAACTCCGGGGTGATGAACGTCTGGATGCTGGCGCCGAAGGCTTCGCCCGGGTGCTGCTTCAGCAGCATCGCATCGCGCACCGCGTCCAGCCGCTGGTTCTCGCGGATGGCGACGTACTCCATCTCCGGCGTGACGATGCCGCGCCTGGCGTAATGCATCTGGCTGACGTTGGCGCCCGCCTTGGCACGGCGCGGCAGCACGCGGTTGGGGAAGCGCACGGCATCCAGCTTCGGATCGTGCTCACGCGCGCGGCCGAAGGTCGAGCTGAGTCCTTCCAACGGCTCCGTATCGCCACGCTCCTCGATCCACTTCGCGCGCAGCGCCGGCAGGCCCGCGGCCAGATCGATGCGCGCTTCCGGATCGGTGTAGGGACCGGACGTGTCGTATACGGTGACGGGCGGATTCTCCTCGCCGCCGAAGATGGTCGGCGTCTGCGTCAGCGCGATCTCGCGCATGGGCACCTGGATGTCCGCCCGCGAGCCCTCGACGAAGATCTTCCGCGAACCCGGAATCGGGCGCGTCACGGATTCGGAGAGCTGCCCGGTCTGTTGCAGCAGATCGGCGGCGGGCTTGGGAATGGCATTCATCGGCATCGTCCTTTCTGAATCCCCGCACAGGGATGTGCGGGCTCTTGCGAGGGATTCGCATCACGGGGACGAAGCGGCGGCGCGGCGGCGGACGGATGGCGGGCCCACGAAGGACGACACGGCAACACGGCGCAGCCTGCGAAGCTTCCCTACGCCGGTCTCAACCGGATCAGGTTCGAAGGGTCTGTCTCAATCACCGGCTTGGCCGGCGATACCCCCGCTTCAGGGCGAATTAGACCACAACCCTGCGGGCGGGTGCCGCCCATCCGACACGTCCAGGCGACGACCGGGATATTCTTGGCGCCGGGGCCACGGGACGGGACGGGGACAAGGGGATGATGGAATTCAGGACGTGGGCCTTCGCAGCGGCCCTGCTGACGGCATATATCGCACCTGCAGACGCCGAGGCCCCCGTGCCGGTCGAAGCGTTCGCCGCTGCCAACAGGCTCCATTCGCCGCGGCTCTCTCCGGACGGCGCCCATCTCGCGATCACCGCCGACCTGGGCGACGGTCACCATGCGCTGGCGGTGCACCGTACCGACGACATGCAGCGCACCGCCCTGCTGCGGCTGCCGCGCTACGAACTTCCCACCCAGGTCGCATGGGTCAGCGACACCCGGCTGGTGCTGGCGAAAGGACGACAGGTGGGATCGCGGGAGGCGCCCCTCCCGACGGGCGACATCATCGCCACCGACGCCGACGGCAAGAACCAGAAGTACCTGTTCGGCTACCAGCAATCGCTGCGGACCGCCGGCATCGAAGCCGGCTTCGGCTATATCGAGGGCCTGCCCGCGACGCCCAACGGGCGCTTCTACATGCGCAGGCTGTCGCGCGACACGCAACGGTCCCAGCTGTACGACGTGGACGCCGGCAACGCCACCGGAAGGCTGGTCGCCGACATCGACGTCAAGGATCTCCGTTTCACGCTGGACCGGCAGGGTGTGCCTCGGTTCGCTACGGGCGTCGACGACAACGACCGGCAGGTCCTGTTCATCGCCGATGCGCAGGGCCGCCGCTGGACACCCGTCGCCGCCGATGCCGCGGGCACCGTATGGACGCCCTATGCATTCAGCGTCGATGGCACGCAGGTATACGCACTGCAGTCGGTGAACGGTGGGCCTTCGAGACTGGTGGCGTCTCCGCCGGACGGACGCGATCACCGGGTGCTGGCCCAGCACCCGGTGCGCAGCGTCTCCGACATCGAATGGGGCGCGGGGCTCCTTCAGCCCTTCGCCGCCGTGATCGCCGATGGAAAACCGCGCGCGATCTACTTCGACCCCCAGTCGCCGGATGCGCAACTGCACGATGCACTGTCGAACAGCTTCCCCGACCACTATGTCGCCTACGTGGACCACAGTCGCGACGGCAACCGGTCGCTGCTGTACGCCTTCAGCGATCGCGACCCGGGGAGCTGGTACCTGTTCGATCGTGCGCAGGGCAAGGCCTCACTGCTGCTTTCGAGTCGCGAAGGCCTGGATGCCGCCCGGATGGGCGAGCGCCGCGCGATCCGCTTCCGCGCGAGCGACGGCATGGAGCTGGAAGGTTTCATGACCCTGCCGGCGGGGGTCGCCACGCCTGCCGGCCTGCCGACGGTGATCGTGCCGCACGGCGGTCCCCATGCGGTCCGCGACGATTGGGCATTCGACCAGGACGCCCAGTTCCTCGCCAGCCGCGGCTACCTGGTGCTGCAGGTGAACTACCGCGGCTCGGGCGGCCGTGGCCGTGCATTCGAAGAAGCCGGATACCTGAAGTGGGGTACGCGGGTACAGGACGACCTGCTCGACGGACTGCGCTGGACCATCGCCCAGGGATACGCCGATGGACGCCGCGTCTGCGCCTATGGCGCCAGTTTCGGCGCCTATTCGGCCATGATGCTCGCGGCGCGTGCACCCGATCTGATCAAGTGCACGGCCGGCCTGGCTGGCGTGTACGACCTGAAGATGCTGTACGCCAAAGGCGATATCCGCACCACGCAGGCGGGCAGCAACTATCTCGCCCGCGCCATCGGCCGCGACGAAGCGACCTTGACGTCGGCTTCGCCGACCACGCTGGCCACGCGGATCACGGCGCCCGTGCTGCTGGTACACGGCGAACTGGACGAGCGCGCACCCGTCGCCCAGGCCAAGGCCATGCAGGCGGCGCTGGAACGTGCCGGCCACGCGCCGGAGTGGATGGCGGTGCCGGGCGAAGGCCACGGATTCCATGCCGATGCGAACAACATCGCGTTCTATCGGAAGCTCGAGGCGTTCCTGGCACGGCACATCGGTCCGGCCGCGCGCTGACACGCGGCCGCCCGCGATCCTCGCCTAGGGTTCCACCTGCATCGTCGAGGCATCCAGGAGGGCGCGCTCCGGCACCGTGAAGCGTTGCGCATCGCCGAACTCCGGCCAGCCCGCCCGCAGCGCCGCCATCACGGCCGGAGCCTCGTCGTGCGCTTCGAGCAGCCAGGCGGTGAACTGCTGGCAGGGTACGTCGGCGGCAGGACGGCACAGGAGCGGCCCGGGCGGGATCGGCTGCGAGCGCCACACTTCCACCACGCCGGTCGGTCGCGAGGCGTCGTAGACATCGGCCGCCAGCGCGGCCACGTCGGCGCGACCGCTCGCCACGGCCTCCAGGGCCGCCGCATGCGAACCGGCGTAAGCGAGATGGGCGAAGGCGGTCGTCGGTTCCAGGCCCCGGCGGCGCAGTTCACGCGCCGGCACGAAGCCGCCCGAGGCCGAATCGCGACCGACCAGGACCAGACGCAATGTCCGCGCCTGCCGTTCCAGTTCGCCCGGCGCTTCCAGCCCCTGTCGGCCGACCAGTACGGCGCGGTAACGGTCCGCCTGCAGTGCCGGTACCTGCGGCACGGGCAGGGTCGTCAGGGGTTCGCTGGCGCGGCGCGCCTGCAGGTAGCCGTGCAGGTTGGGTACGGCGACGTCCACTTCGCCACGACGCAACGCGTCGACCAGCGCGGTGGGCGAGTCGAACAGGCGGACCTGCACCGGATGCCGGGCACGCAGGCCGAGATAGTCCGCCAGCGGCTGGATGGCGGCGACGCGGTCGCGCTGCGGATACGCGTAGGTGGCGATCACCCAGGCGCGTGGCGGCGCCTGTCGGGCATGCACCGGAACGACGTACAGCAGCGACAGGAAGACAGCGAGGAAGGTGCGGGTCATCCCGCTATCAGACACCATCCAGCAGCTGCCTGTCGCGTACCGCGCCCTTGTCGGCACTGGTCGCGAGCAGGGCGTAGGCCTTCAACGCGGTGCTGACCCTGCGCGCACGCGGCTGCGCCGGCCTCCAGCCCTTCGCGTCCTGCTCGGCGCGACGCGCCGCCAGTTCGTCGTCGGCGACCAGCAGCGAGATGGCACGTTGCGGAATATCGATGCGGATGCGGTCGCCGTCGCGCACCAGGCCGATGGTGCCGCCCGCGGCCGCTTCCGGCGATGCGTGGCCGATCGACAGGCCGGAGGTGCCGCCGGAGAAGCGCCCGTCGGTCAGCAGCGCACACTGCTTCCCCAGTCCTTTCGATTTCAGGTAGCTGGTCGGGTACAGCATCTCCTGCATGCCAGGCCCGCCCTTGGGACCCTCGTAGCGGATCACCACCACGTCGCCCGCCCTCACCTCGTCACCGAGGATGCCGGCCACCGCCGCGTCCTGGCTTTCGAACACGCGCGCCGTGCCTTCGAACACATGGATCGACTCGTCCACGCCGGCCGTCTTCACCACACAGCCGTCGACGGCGAGGTTGCCATACAGCACGGCCAGCCCGCCTTCCTGCGAGTACGCATGCTCGACGCTGCGGATGCAGCCTTCGGCACGATCGGTATCCAGCGATGGCCAGCGCGTAGCCTGGCTGAAGGCGACCTGCGTGGGGATGCCGGCCGGACCCGCCTTGTAGAAGGTCGCGACCGCGTCGTCGTGGTTGGTCGCGACATCCCATTTCGCGATCGCCTCGCCCAGCGTCTTCGCGTGCACGGTGGGGACATCGGTGTGCAGCAGGCCGCCGCGCGCCAGTTCGCCGAGGATGGCCATGATGCCGCCGGCGCGGTGCACGTCCTCGATGTGGTACTTCTGCGTGTTGGGCGCCACCTTGCACAGCTGCGGCACGCGCCGCGACAGGCGGTCGATGTCGCGCATGTCGAAGGCCACCTCCGCCTCCTGCGCCGCAGCCAGCAGGTGCAGGATGGTGTTGGTGGAGCCGCCCATCGCGATGTCCAGCGTCATCGCATTCTCGAACGCCTCGAACGTGGCGATGCCGCGCGGCAACGCGGTCGCGTCCTCGCCACCGTACCAGCGATGGCACAACTCCACGGCCGCGACACCGGCACGCTTGAACAGCTGCTCGCGATCGGCATGCGTGGCCACCACCGTGCCGTTGCCCGGCAGCGACAGGCCGAGCGCTTCGGTCAGGCAGTTCATCGAGTTGGCGGTGAACATGCCGCTGCACGACCCGCAGGTCGGACAGGCGCTGCGCTCGACCGCAGCGACCTCTTCGTCGGACACGTTCGGATCGGCCGCCATCACCATCGCGTCGACGAGGTCGAGCTTGTGGTCGGCCAGGCGCGTCTTGCCGGCTTCCATCGGTCCACCCGACACGAATACGGTAGGGATGTTCAGCCGCAGCGCGGCCATCAGCATGCCGGGCGTGATCTTGTCGCAGTTGGAAATGCACACCAAGGCGTCGGCGCAGTGCGCGTTGACCATGTACTCGACGGAATCGGCGATGACCTCCCGCGACGGCAGCGAATACAGCATGCCGTCGTGGCCCATCGCGATGCCGTCGTCCACGGCGATGGTGTCGAATTCCTTGGCGACGCCGCCGACCCGCTCGATCTCGCGCGCCACCAGCTGGCCGAGGTCCTTGAGGTGCACATGGCCCGGGACGAACTGGGTGAAGGAGTTGGCCACCGCCACGATGGGCTTGTGGAAGTCGGCGTCCTTCATGCCGGTGGCGCGCCAGAGCGCGCGGGCGCCGGCCATGTTGCGACCGTGGGTGGAGGTTCTGGAGCGGTACTCGGGCATGAAGACCAGCAGTGCGGCGATGACGTGGGAAGCCTTGATTCTGCTGCGTTTCCACGGTTTCAGTTGCAACCATCTCGACTGAAATCATCCGATCGTCGCATTCGGCGCGAAAGCGCTTGACACGGTTTGGAACGCCGTGTTTCTCTTGCCGCATGTTGCAGCGCCACACGCCCACGACGACCGGCCTCACCGCAGCCTCTGCGGCGTCCTTCCTCGTACTCGTCCTTATTACCTCGCCCACAAGTGCGGGACGGACCGGCGTGTAAGCAGCAGAAACGCCAGATTCGCAAAACCCCGCACTGAGAAGTGCGGGGTTTTTTGTTTAAGCCCCTTCGATTTCCCCTAAACCCTCAGGAAAACCGCGCCATGACCACCGCCAACGCTCTCCCGCACCCCAAGATCACCGTCGTCGGCTACGGCAGCCAGGGCCGCGCGCATGCGCTGAACCTGCGCGATTCCGGCTTCGACGTCACGGTGGGCCTGCGTCCGGGCGGCCCGACCGAAGCGAAGGCGCAGGCCGACGGCTTCGCGGTAAAGGCCGTCGCCGACGCGGTGAAGGACGCCGACCTGGTCGCCGTGCTGACGCCGGACATGGTGCAGAAGAAGCTCTACAACGAGGTGCTGGCGCCGAACATGAAACAGGGCGCCGTGCTGCTGTTCGCGCACGGCCTGAACGTGCACTTCGGCATGATCGAGCCGCGCGCCGACCTGGACGTGGTGCTGGTGGCGCCGAAGGGCCCGGGCGCGCTGGTGCGCCGCGAATACGAGATCGGCCGCGGCGTGCCGTGCATCTACGCCGTCTACCAGGACAAGAGCGGCCAGGCCGAGCAGTTCGCGCTGGCCTACGCGGGCGGACTGGGCGGCGCGCGCGCCAACATCATCAAGACCACGTTCAAGGAAGAGACCGAGACCGACCTGTTCGGCGAACAGGCCGTGCTGTGCGGCGGCGCGTCCTCGTTGGTGCAGGCCGGCTTCGAGACGCTGGTGGAAGCCGGCTACCAGCCCGAAATCGCGTACTACGAAGTCCTGCACGAACTGAAGCTGATCGTCGACCTGTTCTACGAAGGCGGCATCACCCGCATGCTGGAGTTCATCTCCGAGACCGCGCAGTACGGCGACTTCGTCAGCGGCCCGCGCGTCATCGACGCGTCGGTGAAGGCGCGCATGAAGGACGTGCTGACCGACATCCAGAACGGCACCTTCACCCGCAACTGGCAGGCCGAGTACGACGCCGGCCTGCCGAACTACAAGAAGTTCCAGCAGGCCGACAAGGACCATCCGATCGAGAAGGTCGGCAAGGAGCTGCGCGCGAAGATGGTGTGGCTGCAGGCCAACGCCGCGCAACCCGATACAGACGAGCAGGCCGCCGCATGAACGCCGCCGCGGCCACTGCCCCACGCAATGGCGCCCGCTGGCTGGCCCACGCCCTGGAAGCCGAGGGCGTGGACACGCTGTTCGGCTACCCGGGCGGCACCATCATGCCGTTCTACGACGCGCTGGTGGATTCCACCCTGAAGCACATCCTGGTGCGCCACGAGCAGGGCGCGGCGTTGGCGGCGAATGGCTATGCGCGCGCCAGCGGCAAGGTCGGCGTGTGCGTGGCCACCTCTGGTCCCGGCGCGTCGAACCTGGTGACCGGCATCGCCGACGCGATGCTGGACTCGGTGCCGATGGTTTGCCTGACCGGCCAGGTCGCCACCACGCTGATGGGCACCGATGCGTTCCAGGAACTGGACGTGTTCGGCCTGACCCTGCCGATCGTGAAGCACAGCTTCGTCGCCCGGCGCGTGGAAGACCTGCCGATCATGGTGAGAGAAGCCTTCCGCATCGCGCGCGAAGGTCGCCCCGGTCCCGTGCTGATCGATCTGCCCAAGGACGTGCAGATGTCGGATGCCTCGCACCTGCCCGACCACGTGCCGGCGAGCGTCGATCCGGTACCCGCACCGGAAGATGCGAAGCTGGCCGAGGCACTGGCCGCCATCGCCGGCGCCGAGAAGCCGGTGATCTACGGCGGCGGCGGCATCGGCATCGCCGATGCGGTCGACGCCTTCCGCCAGTTCGTCGACGCGACGAAGATCCCCACCGTGCTGACCCTGCGCGGCCTGGGCGCCCTGCCCGCCGGCCACCCGCACTACCTGGGCATGCTGGGCATGCACGGCACGCGCGCGGCCAACATGGCGGTGCAGGAATGCGACCTGCTGATCGTGGTGGGCGCGCGCTTCGACGACCGCGCCACCGGCAAGCTGGCCGAGTTCGCCCCGTTTGCCCGCGTCCTGCACGTGGACGCCGACGCTTACGAGATCGGCAAGCTGCGCACGGCCGACATCGCCGTCCCCGGCGATGTCGCCACCAGCCTGAAGGCGCTGACGGCGGCACGCAGCACCTGCGACGAATGGCGCAAGCGCTGCGTGGGCAACCGCGAGCGCTTCGGCTTCCGCTACGACGCGCCCGGTACCGACATCTACGCGCCCGGCCTGCTGAAGCGGCTGAGCGAAGTGGCGCCGGCGGACGCCATCGTCGCGTGCGACGTGGGCCAGCACCAGATGTGGGTGGCGCAGCACTGCCGGTTCACCCACCCGCGCAACCACCTGACCAGCGGCGCGCTGGGCACGATGGGCTTCGGCCTGCCGGCGGCGATGGGTGCGCAGTTCGCCTGCCCCGACCGCACCGTCATCCTGGTCAACGGAGATGGCGGCTTCATGATGAACGTGCAGGAGCTGGCGACCATCGCCCGCTGCAAGCTGCCGGTGAAGATCGTGCTGATCGACAACAGCGCGCTGGGCATGGTGCGGCAGTGGCAGGAACTGTTCTTCGCCGAGCGCTACAGCGAGATCGACCTGTCTGACAATCCGGACTTCGCCGCGCTGGCGCGCGTGTTCGGCATACCGGCCCGCCACATCAGCCGGCGCGACGAAGTCGAGGATGGCCTGGCCGACCTGCTGGCCCAGCCGGGCCCTGCGCTGCTGCACGTCACCATCGACATCAAGGCCAACGTCTGGCCGCTGGTGCCGCCGAACCATGCCAACAGCTCGATGCTGGATGCCAGTCCCGCAACACCATCCGCCGAGCCTGCCGTCGCGGCCGACGGTCCGGAGAAGAAGAATGCGTTACCGGCTTGAACTCAAGCTCAAACCTGCCGAGGGCGCCCTGCTGCGCGTGCTGGGCATGATCGAGCGTCGAGGCTTTCCGCCCCACGCGGTCCATGCCACCCACGACGGCGAAGGCTACTGGGCGCTGGCGCTGGTGATCGACAGCACCCGCGCGCCGGAGACGCTGCGCCAGCAACTGCTGAAAATCTACGATGTGGAGGAACTGTCCTTCAGCGCGGTGCAGGAACTGAGCCGGGATCGTCGCCATCAGGACCGTGCCGCATGAATGCCACGCCCGCCAACGCGGACGTCGTGGTCCGGAGGCGTCTTCTTCGACATCAGCCGTTCGCGTGCCGCGATGCCTGATGCCGGCCGCGCCCCCGCCAGCAACGAACCGGACGTAGGCGACGTCGTCGTCACCGTGGCCGACGTGCTGGCGGCGCAGGCGCGGTTGCGCCGTTACCTGCCGCCCACGCCGATGCATCACGCCGAACGCTTCGGCGTGATGCTGAAGCTGGAAAACCTGCAGCGCACCGGTTCGTACAAGGTGCGGGGTGCACTGAATGCCTTGCTGGCCGCGCGCGAGCGCGGCGATCGCCGCCCGGTGATCGCGGCCTCGGCAGGCAACCATGCGCAGGGCCTGGCCTGGGCCGCTTACCGGCTGGGCGTGCAGGCCATCACCGTGATGCCGCACGGCGCACCGGCGACCAAGATCGCCGGGGTGGCGCACTGGGGTGCCACCGTGCGCCAGCACGGCGACAGCTACGACGAAGCCTTCGCCTTCGCCAGGGAACTGGCCGAACAGAACGGCTACCGCTTCCTGTCCGCCTTCGACGATCCGGACGTGATCGCCGGCCAGGGCACCGTGGGCATCGAAATCGCGCCCTACACGCCCGATGTCGTCATCGTGCCCATTGGCGGCGGCGGCCTGGCCTCGGGCGTCGCGCTGGCGCTGAAGTCGCAGGGCGTGCGCGTGGTCGGCGCGCAGGTGGAGGGCGTGGATTCGATGATCCGCGCGATGAAGGGCGACGTCACGCCGGTCAACCCGGTCGCATCGCTGGCCGACGGCGTGCGGGTGAAGGTGCCCGGCTTCATCACCCGCCGCCTGTGCACGCAGCTGCTGGACGACGTGGTGACCGTGCGCGAAGCCGAACTGCGCGAGACCCTGGTGCGGCTGGCGCTGGAAGAGCACCTGATCGCCGAAGGCGCCGGGGCGCTGGCGCTGGCCGCGGGCCGGCGCGTGGCCGGCAGGCGCAAGTGTGCGGTGGTGTCCGGAGGCAACATCGACGCCACCGTGCTGGCGCAGCTGCTGTCCGACGTGCGCCCGCGTCCGCCGCGCAAGCCGCGCCGCCGCAACGCCGAGGGCGAGCCCTCGCTTGCCAAGGGCCGCGCGCCGCGCGCGGCCGTCCTCCCCTCCCCCGCAAAGACCGGTGCGCGCCGATACGAGGCCCCCGCCATGGAAACAGAAGTACACGAGGAACCCATCTGGTGAACACGCCCACCCATCCGTCCCCCCCGCATATCCGCATCTTCGACACCACCCTGCGCGATGGCGAGCAATCCCCCGGCTGCAGCATGACGCCGCAACAGAAGCTGGTCATGGCGCGAGGCCTGGCAGAGCTGGGCGTGGATGCCATCGAAACCGGCTTCCCCGCCAGCTCGCAGTCCGACCGCGAAGCGCACGCGATGATCGCGCGCGAACTGCGCGAGACCACCCTGGTCGTACTGTCGCGCTGCCTGGCGGCGGACATCGAGACGTCGCTGCGCACCGTGACCGCGGCCGCCAAGCCCCGCCTGCACCTGTTCCTGTCCACCAGCCCGCTGCACCGCGAACACAAGCTGCGCATGAGCCGCGAGCAGGTGCTGGAGTCCATCGACAGGCACGTGCGCCTGGCCCGGGGCCACATCGACGAGATCGAGTTCTCCGCCGAGGACGCCACCCGCACCGAGGAGGATTTCCTGCACCAGGCGATCGCCGCCGCCATCGCGGCCGGCGCGACCACCATCAACCTGCCGGATACGGTGGGCTTCACCACGCCGGAAGAGATCCGCGGCATGTTCGAGCGCGCGATCGCCCGCGTGCCCGGCGCCGACAAGGTGGTGTTCAGCGCGCACTGCCACAACGACCTGGGCCTGGCGGTGGCGAACTCGCTGGCCGCCATCGAAGGCGGTGCGCGGCAGGTGGAAGGCTCGATCAACGGCATCGGCGAGCGCGCCGGCAACTGCGCCATCGAGGAGCTGGTGATGGCGCTGAAGGTCCGCAACGCCTTCTACAACCTGGATACGCGTATCGACACGCGCCGGATCGTACCGACGTCGCAGCTGCTGTCGCGCCTGGTCGGCATGCCTGTCCAGCGCAACAAGGCGATCGTCGGCGCCAACGCGTTCGCACACGAATCCGGCATCCACCAGCACGGCATGCTGCGCCACCGCGGCACCTACGAGATCATGCAGCCTCAGGATGTGGGCTGGCCGTCGTCGCAGATGGTGCTGGGCCGCCACAGCGGCCGCGCCGCGGTCGAACAGCGCCTGCGTGCGCTGGGCTACTGGCTGGAAGAGGACGAGCTGAAGCTGGTGTTCGAGCAGTTCAAGACGCTGTGCGAGAAGCAGCGCGTGATCGGCGACGCCGACCTGCAGGCGCTGATGCAGGATGCACCGGTCAGCGATGGTTACCGGCTGTCGTCGATGACGATCAGCGACGTCGGCAGCCGTGCCAACGCGCTGGTCGAACTGTCGGATCCGAACGGTAACCGCCTTTCGGAAACCGCACAGGGCAACGGCCCGGTCGATGCGCTGTTCAGCGCACTGGCCGCCGCCACCGGCGTGCAGCTGCAACTGGAGAGCTACCAGGTGCACAGCGTCGGCATCGGTGCCGATGCGCGCGGCGAAGCCAGCCTGTCGGTGCGCTGCGACGGCGAGGAATACGAAGGTACGGGCACCAGCAAGGACATCATCGAAGCCAGCGCGCTGGCGTGGCTGGACGTGGCGAACCGCTTGCTCCGCCAACGCCGTGTCGAGCAGCAGGACGCCGCCGCCGCGTGACGGGCAGGAGTGAGGGGAGAGAAGTGAGGAGTGAGTAGAAGCACTGCCCTCGCCCACTCCTCACTACTCACTTCTCATTACTCACTTCTCACTCCTCTCCACTCACTTCTCCCTACCCGACGCATCACCGGAACCCCCGCATGACCGCACCACGCACCCTGTTCGACAAGCTGTGGGACGCCCACGTCGTGGTCCCCGAGACCGACGCCGCCCCCGCCGTGCTGTACATCGACCTGCACCTGATCCACGAGGTCACCTCGCCGCAGGCCTTCACCGAGCTGAAGGCGCGCGGCCTGTCGCCGCGCCGTCCGGACCGCACCAAGGCGACGATGGACCATTCCACGCCCACGTTGCCCGCCGGCGCCGACGGCAAGCTGCCGTACTACACGAAGGCGGCCGAAACGCAGGTGGACACGCTGGCGCGCAACTGCGCCGACTACGGCATCGAGCTGTTCGACATGGCGTCGCCGAACCGCGGCATCGTCCATGTGATCGCGCCGGAGCAGGGCTTCACCCTGCCGGGCATGACCATCGTCTGCGGCGACAGCCACACCAGCACGCACGGTGCGTTCGGTGCGCTGGCCTTCGGCATCGGCACCAGCGAAGTCGGCCATGTGCTGGCCACGCAGTGCCTGCTGCAGCGCCGGCCGAAAACGATGGCCATCACCGTCGATGGCACGCTCGCCCCCGGCGTGGGCGCCAAGGACATCGTGCTGCATGCGATCGGCGTGATCGGCGTCAATGGCGGTACCGGCCATGTCATCGAGTTCCGCGGCAGCGCCATCGAGGCGCTGGACATGGAGCAGCGCATGACCCTGTGCAACATGTCCATCGAAGCCGGCGCGCGCGCCGGCATGGTGGCCCCGGACCAGACCACGTTCGACTGGGTGGCGAAGACGCCACGCGGCCCGAAGGGCGAGGCGTTCGACGCGGCCGTCGCCTACTGGAAGACGCTGCGCAGCGACGACGGCGCCGCATTCGACGCCGAAGTGCGCATCGATGCCGCCGACATCCGCCCCACCTTGACCTGGGGCACGCATCCGGGCACCGCGATCGCGGTGGATGCGCCGATTCCCGCGCCCGCCAATGCCGCCGACCAGAAGGGACTGGATTACATGCGCCTGAGCGCCGGCCAGGCGGTGGCGGGCACGCCGGTGGACGTGGTGTTCGTGGGATCGTGCACCAACGGCCGCCTGCGCGACATGCGCGAAGTGGCGCAGGTGCTGCGTGGCCGCAGGGTCGCCGCGGGCGTGCGCATGCTGGTGGTGCCGGGTTCGGAGATCGTCAAGCGCGAAGCCGAGGCTGAAGGCATCGACCGCATCGTGCGCGAGGCCGGCGCTGAATGGCGCGAACCCGGCTGTTCGATGTGCATCGCCATGAATGGCGACCTGGTCGCGCCCGGCCAACTGGCCGTGAGTACCAGCAACCGCAATTTCGAAGGCCGCCAGGGGCCCGGTGCCCGCACCCTGCTGGCATCGCCGCTGACGGCGGCGTGGGCCGCGGTGAACGGTCGCGTCAGCGATCCGCGCGAGCTGTTCGACGCGCAGAAGGAGGTGGCGTGATGGCCGGCTTCCGCGAACTGCGGTCCAAGAGCGTGGTGTTGGCGCAGACCAACATCGACACCGACCAGATCATCCCCGCGCGCTTCCTGTCCACGACCGAGCGCGCGGGCCTGGGACGCAACGCCTTCAACGACTGGCGCTGGCAGGCCGACGGTTCGCCGAACCCGGCGTTCCCCTTCAACCAGCCCGAGAACCAGGGCCGCCGCATCCTGCTGGCCGGACGCAACTTCGGCTGCGGCTCCTCGCGCGAGCATGCCCCCTGGGCGCTGACCGATCTGGGCCTGCGCGCCATCGTCAGCAGCGAGATCGCCGACATCTTCCGCAACAACAGCCTGAAGAACGGCCTGCTGCCCATCGTGCTGCCGGAGGAGATCGTGCAGTCGCTGATGGAGCGGCCCGACGACGAGCTGACCATCGATGTCGCCGCGCGCGAACTGCGCGCACCCGACGGCTCCGTCTTCGGCTTCCCGCTGGACGCCTTCGCGCAGACCTGCCTGCTGGAGGGCGTGGACGAACTGGGCTACCTGCTGGCCCGCCACACCGACATCGAAACCTACGAGGCCACCCGCCATGCACGCTGACATCGCCGTACTGCCCGGGGACGGCATCGGTCCCGAAGTCACCGCCGCCGCCGTCACCGTCCTGCGCACACTGGCGCGCCGCCACGGGCACAGCTTCGACTTCCACGAATACGACATCGGCGGCATCGCCATCGACAGCCACGGCGAACCGCTGCCGCAGGCGACGCTGCAGGGCTGCCAGCAGGCACACGCCGTGCTGCTGGGCGCGGTCGGCGGACCGAAGTGGTCGGATCCGAACGCGACCGTGCGCCCCGAGCAGGGCCTGCTGGCACTGCGCAAGGGCCTGGGCCTGTTCGCCAACCTGCGCCCGGTGCGTCCGCATCCTGCAGCGCTGAACGCCTCGCCCATCAAGCCGCACCTGCTGACCGGCGTGGACATCGTGGTGGTGCGCGAGCTGACGGGCGGCATCTATTTCGGCGAGAAGACCCGCGATGCGCGCGGCGCCAGCGACCTGTGCCGCTATTCGGTCACCGAGATCGAGCGCGTGGTGCGCAGCGCGTTCAGGCTGGCCCGCCAGCGCCGCAGCTACCTGGTGTCGGTGGACAAGGCGAACGTGCTGGAAACCTCACGCCTGTGGCGCGATGTCGCCTCCAGGATCGGACGCGAAGAGTTCCCCGACGTGAAGCTGGAGCACCAGCTGGTCGATTCGATGGCCATGCACCTGCTGGCCAAGCCGCGCGAGTACGACGTGATCGTCACCGAGAACATGTTCGGCGACATCCTGACCGACGAGGCCTCGATGCTGGCCGGCTCGCTGGGCCTGCTGCCGTCCGCTTCGCTGGGCGATGGCAAGGTCGGGCTGTACGAACCCATCCACGGCTCCGCGCCGGACATCGCCGGCAAGGGTGTCGCCAACCCTTACGCCACCATCCTCAGCTGCGCGCTGCTGCTACGCCACTCGCTGGGCCTGCACGAAGAAGCCGACTGCATCGAACGTGCGGTGGACGCCGCACTGAATGCGCAGGTGTTCACCAACGACCTGGCGACCGGCGGCCGCGGCGTGTCCACGCAGGTCGCGGCGCAGGCGGTGATCGAACAGATGCAGGCGCAGTGCTACGTGGCCGAATTGCGCGACTGATCGCCCGCCGAAAGGAGCCCGCTCAGTTCGACACCAGCCGGTTGCGTCCCTGCTGCTTGGCGCGGTACAGACGCTCGTCGGCCTCGCGCAGCAGGTCGCGCAGCGCCTGGCCCGGCTGCAGGTCCGCCATGCCGATGCTGACGGTGCAGTGCAGCTGGCTGCCATCGGGCGCGTCGATGGCCGTCTGTGCGATGCCTTCGCGCAGCACTTCCAGTCGCGCCCGCGCCACCGTCCATGGCAGTTGCTGGCAGACCAGGAATTCCTCGCCGCCGTAGCGCGCGATCAGCACCCCGTCGTGGCCGCCGGCCAGCCGTTCGGCCACGGCCGCCACCTGCGACAGCACCTCATCGCCGAAGGCATGGCCGTAGCGGTCGTTGACCGACTTGAAATGGTCGATGTCCAGCAGCGCCACGCACAGCGGACGGCCTTCGCGGAGGCTGGCCTCGCGCGCTTCGGCCAGGAACGCATCGCCGGCACGGCGGTTCGCCAGGCGGGTGAGCGGATCGTGGCGGGCCTGGTAGGCCAGCTGTTCCAGCAGGCGCGTATGCGCCTCGCCGGCCTGCTCCAGTTGCGCGTTCTTCTCGCTCAGCTCGGACGTGCGGGCGTCCACCAGCGCTTCCAGCCGTCGCTGGCGCTGGCGCTGGCGACGCATCAGCAGCGTCAGCACGCCCCATCCCGCCAGCCCGAGCAGCAACAGATAGGCGGCCATCGCCCAGGCGCGCATCCACCACGGTGCGGCCTTGTCGAAGGCCACCGTCTGCGTTGCCACACCCTCCTTGCGCGCCCAGTCCGCGGGTGCGTTCATCGCCTGCACCTCGAAGCGCAGCTGACCCGAAGGCAGGTTGGTGTACACCGCGTCGTGGGCGATGCCGTTGTCGGTCTCGATCCAGTCGCGGTCGAAGCCGACCATGCGGTAGCGGTAGCGCAGGCGCTCGGGGGCGCGCTGGTTGAGGCCGGTGAACCGGATGACCACGCGCCGCGTGTCGGCCGGCAGTGCGTGGTACGACTGCAGGGGCAGCACGCGGCCATCGGCCTCGACGGCCTCGACCACCAGCGTGATCCCCTTGGCGCGCTGGCGGCGGGCGTCGTCCGGATCGATCACGCCCACGCCGTTGGCGGTGGCGAACCACAGCTTGCCGGCGCGCTGGCCCCGTTGGCCTGGCTGCTGGGCAGGCCGTCGGCATGGGTGAAAGCCTCCACCGGCAGCCGCGCCAGGTGGCCGTTCTCCACCGCGGTCAGCGCCGGTCGCGAGATACGGAACACGCCGCGGTTGCTGGACGCCCAGAAGTCGCCGTTCTCGTCCTCCAGCAGCCGGAACAGGCGGTTGTTCGGCAGACCCTGACGGTGGTCGAACTGCACGAAGCGGCCGTCGCGCCAGTGCAGCAGGCCGCGGTCGGTGGCGATCCACAGGCTGCCGTCCGGATCGGACAGGAAATCGAACGCCGCCACCGCCGGGAATCCCGTCTTCGGCTTCCACGTCCGCACCGTCCCGTCGGGGCGCATCACCGCCATGCCATTGCTGGTGCCGATCCACAGCTCGCCGATGCCGCTTTCGTGGAGCACGTACACGTTGCCGTCCGGCAATGCCTCGCCCGCGGCGTAATGGCGTGCGATTCGGCCATCCCGATAGACGGTGACGCCTTCGTTGCTGCCGATCCACAGGGAACCGTCCGCACGTTCCAGCAAAGCCCGCACATGGTTGGAGGGCAGGCCGCGCGCCTCGTCGATGCGCCAGGGAACGCCCTGCGCCGTGCCGGACGCCGCCGGCAGGTGGATCACGCCCTGGTCGTACGTCCCCACCCACAGCCCGCCGTCGCGCGCATTGGCCAGCGACAGCACCGAGGGGTCGGCCTTGCCATCGAACGCCAGCGATACCGCCCTGGCCGTTCCACCATCCCAGACATCGACCCCCATGGGATGGCCGATCCAGACACCCTGCCCGGGCCGTTCGATGATGCTGCGCACGTAGATGTCGCGCAGGCCGCTGCTGCGGCCCAGCCCGAAGACGGGACCGTCCGACAACCGGAACAGGCCGTTGGTGGTGCCCACCCACAGCAGGCCATCGCGGTCCTCGAACAGCGCCGGCGCCAGGCGCCCCATCAGGCCGTTGCGTTCGCCCAGCGTCTCGTAGCGCCCCTGGACGTACCGGCGCAGGCCGTCGAGCGTGGAGATCCACAGGTTGCCGTTGCGGTCTTCGAGCATGGCTTCGGCACGCTCGGCAGTGATCTGCCGCGCACGCCCATGCTCCAACTGCCATACGCCGGCGCTGCCACCCACCAGCACACCGCCCCAGCGCGAGGCCTGGATCGCCAGCACGGCGGTGTCCGGCAGGCCCTGCGCGCGTCCCCAGTCCTGCACGCGACCGCCGGCGATCCGGAACAGGCCATGCCGGTTGCCCACCAGGGCCTGCCCGTCCGGCAGCGGCAGGATGGCCTGCACGCGTTCGTTCGCCAGCCCGGCATGCGCGCCGCCGACGTCGCGCAGCCGGCCATCGCGCGTCAGGCTGAAGAGCGAGTGGTCCGTGCCGATCCACAACGTGCCATCCGGCCCGAACCTCAGCACGGACACGTCCGGCAGCGTGCCGGCGTCTCCGGGCAGGCGTTCCCAGCGACCTTCATGGACACGCACCAGCCCCGGCCCGATGCGGCCCAGGCTCAGCACCATGCCGCCGCGCGGGTCGGGCACGATGGTGCGCACGCCCTCCACTTCCAGTCCCTGCACGGTGCCGGCGTCGTACGGGGTGAAGCGACGGCCATCGAAACGCGCGGCGCCTTCCCAGGTCCCCGCCCACAGGTAGCCCTCGGCGTCCTGGCTGATCGTATGCACCAGGTTGTGCGGCAGGCCGTCTTCCATCGTCCAGTGCGCGAGCGTGTACTCGTCCACCCTGCGCGCAGGGTCGAGCGCCCACGCGGGCACCGCGGCGAGCAGCGCCAGCAGGCAAAGGCCGGGGATCGACAGGCGGCGCACGGGGGAACGGAGTCCGGAGGGCTTCAACCCTCCCAGTATCGGCTGCGGCGGGGGCCTTCTTGAATCCCCCGCCGCGTATCGGGGCTAGCCGCGGGCGCCCGTGTCCGGCTCGGGCTTGACCTTGAACCACGCCGCATACAGCGCCGGCAGGAAGAACAGGGTCAACACCGTGGCCACCGTCAGGCCGCCCATGATGGCGACGGCCATGGGTCCGAAGAACGCGCTGCGCGACAGCGGGATCATCGCCAGCACCGCGGCGAGCGCCGTCAGCACGATGGGACGGAACCGGCGTACGGTCGCATCGATGATGGCGTGCCAGCGATCGTGGCCGGCCTGGATGTCCTGGTCGATCTGGTCCACCAGGATCACCGAATTGCGCATGATCATGCCGGCCAGCGCAATGGTGCCCAGCATGGCGACGAAGCCGAACGGCACCCGGAACACCAGCAGCGCCAGCGTCACCCCGATCAGGCCCAGCGGCGCGGTCAGCAGCACCAACGCCATCCGCGAGAAGCTGCGCAGCTGCAGCATCAGCAGCGTGGTCACGGCCAGCAGGAACAGCGGCATGCCGGCGGCGATGGACTTCTGACCGCGCGCCGAATCCTCCACGGTGCCGCCCGTTTCCAGCAGATATCCCTGCGGCAGCGCGGAGCGGATCTCCTCCAGCGTGGGCAGGATCTGCGCCACCACCGTCGGCGCGGTCACGTCGTCGCTGTTGAGGTCGGCGCGTACCGTCACCGTCGGCAGGCGGTCGCGATGCCAGATGATGCCGTCCTCGAAGGCGTACTCCAGGTCCGCGATCTGCGACAGCGGCACGCTGCCGCCGTTGCTGGTGGGTACCGCCAGGCTGCCCAGCAGGTCCAGTCGCGTACGTTCCTCTTCCGGTCCGCGCAGCAGGATCTCGACCAGTTCGTTGCCCTCGCGGTAGGTGCTGACGCTCAGGCCGGACAGCGAACCGGACAGGAAGTGCGACACCTGCGCCGTGCTGACGCCGAGCGCGCGCGCGCGATCCTGGTCGATCTGCAGGCGCACGATCTTGCTGGGCTCGCTCCAGTCCAGGTTGACGTTGGCGACGTGCGGATTGGCGCGCACCTTCTCCGCCATCTGCCGCGCGATCGCCTGGACGCGGTCGGTATGCTCGCCGGACACGCGGAACTGCAGCGGATAGCCGACCGGCGGCCCGTTCTCCAGCCGGGTCACGCGGAACTGCAGTTCGGGGAACTGCGGCGCGACCTCCTCGATCAGCCAGCGGCGGGTGGCCTCGCGCGCCCGGGTATCGTCGGTCAGCACCACGAACTGCGAGAAGTGCGCCTGCGGCAGCTGCTGGTCCAGCGGCAGGTAGAACCGTGGCGAGCCGGTACCGATGTAGGCCACGTAGTTCTGGATGCCTTCGCGCGTGGCCAGCAGTTTCTCCAGCTTGCGCGCCTGCGCATCGGTGGACTTTAGCGAACTGCCTTCGGCCAGTTCCAGGTCCACCATCAGCTCGGGGCGCACCGAGTCCGGGAAGAACTGCTGCGGCACGAAGCGGAACAGCGCGATCGAAGCGATGAAGGCGGCCGCGGTCACGCCGATCACCAGCCAGCGACGCCGCAGGCAGAACGCCAGCCAGCGACGGAAGCGGTTGTAGAACGGCGTGTGGTAGGGATTGTGGTCGTGCGCGTCGTGCGCCTTCGGCGCGAGCATGCCGGCGTACTGCGGCCAACGATCCGCCAGCCGGGCGCGGACACCCTGCCAGCGCGCAGCGAGCGATCCCGCTTTCGGCGGTTGCGGGTTGCCCAGGTCGGGCAACATCTTGTCGCCCAGGTAGGGAATGAACAGCACCGCGGCGATCCACGACACCACCAGCGCGATGGTCACCACCTGGAACAGCGAACGCGTGTACTCGCCGGTGCTGGAGGCGGCCGTCGCGATAGGCAGGAACCCCGCCGCCGTCACCAGCGTGCCGGTGAGCATGGGGAACGCCGTTGATTCGTAGGCGAAACTGGCCGCCTTCAGCCGGTCGAAGCCCTGCTCCATCTTGATGGCCATCATCTCCACCGCGATGATCGCGTCGTCGACCAGCAGGCCCAGCGCCAGCACCAGCGCACCCAGCGATATCTTGTGCAGGCCGATGCCGAAGTAGTGCATCACCGCGAACGTCATCGCCAGCACCAGCGGGATCGACACCGCCACCACCAGTCCCGTGCGCAGGCCCAGCGAGAAGAAGCTGACCAGCAGCACGATGACCACGGCTTCGGCCAGCACGCGCACGAACTCGCCCACCGACGCCTCCACCGCCGCCGGCTGGTCGGACACCTTGCGCAGCTCCATGCCGAGCGGCAGCGTCTTCTGCAGCCGGTGGAACTCCGCCTCCAGCGTCGAGCCCAGCTTGAGGATGTCGCCGCCGTCCTTCATCGCCACCGCGATGCCGATGCCGGGCTGGCCCATGAAGCGCATGCGCGGCGCGGCCGGATCGGCGAAGCCGCGCTTGATCTGGGCGATGTCGCCCAGCTTGACCGTGCGCCCGCCGGCACGGATCGGGAACTCGCGGATCTCGTCCACCGAGGTGAACTCGCCGCTCACCCGCAGCTGCACGCGGTCGCTGGCGGTCTCGAAGAAACCGGCCGGCGTCACCGCGTTCTGCTCCTCCAGCGCCTGCTGCACGGCATTCAGCGGAATGCCGAGCGTGGCCAGCTTGGTGTTGGACAGCTCGATCCAGACCTTCTCGTCCTGCAGGCCGACCAGTTCCACCTTGCCGACATCGTCCACCCGCTGCAGTTCCAGCTGGATGCGGTCGGCGTAGTCCTTCATCACCGCGTAGTCGAAGCCTTCGCCGGTCAGCGCGTAGATGTTGCCGAACGTGTCGCCGAACTCGTCGTTGAAGAACGGACCGACCACGCCGGCCGGCAGGGTCGCCCGGATGTCGCCGACCTTCTTGCGCACCTGGTACCAGAGCTGCGGCATGTCGCGCGAGCGCAGGCTGTCGCGCGCCGCGAAGATCACCTGCGACTCGCCCGGCCGCGAATACGAGCGGATGTATTCGTAGTTGCCGGTGGTCATCACCGCCTTCTCGATGCGCTCGGTGACCTGCTGCGCGACCTCGTCGGCCGTCGCGCCCGGCCACACCGTGCGCACCACCATCGCCTTGAAGGTGAAGGGCGGATCCTCGGACTGGCCCAGATGCCGGTACGACCACGCGCCGATGATGCCCAGCAGGATCATCGCGAACAGCACCAGGCTGCGGTTGGTCAGCGCCCACTCGGAGAGGTTGAAGCGGCGCATGCCGTTACTCCGCCCGCGAGGCGATGTTGGCCGCGCCACCGCCGACCGCGGGCTTCAGCGGCCGGTTGTTGCGGTCCACCGGCGCCACGACCTGGCCCTCGCGCAGCAGGTGGCCGCCGGCGGCGACCACCCAGTCGCTGGCCTTCAGGCCACCGAGTACGGGCACCGAGGATTCGCCATAGCGGCCCAGCTGCACGGACTGGGCGCGCACCTTGCCGGTGGCCGGATCGACGATCCAGACGGAGGTCTTGCCGTCCTCGCCGCGCTGCACGGCGGACAATGGCAGCTTGAGGGCCGCCTTGGTTCCGCTTTCCTGCACGTAGACGCGCGCGCTCTGGCCCAGTTCGACCTGTTGCTGCGCCTCGCCGACCAGGCTGACGCGCGCGGCATAGGTGCGCGTCTGTGCGTCGGCCGCCGGCGCGATTTCCCGGATCGTGCCGGGCAGGCGCTGCCCCGGCGCGTTCCACAGCTCGATCATCACCGGCTGGCCCACGCTGAACTCGCGGATGCGGTTTTCCGGCAGGCCGATGGCCACTTCGCGGCCGCCATCGGCGGCCAGGGTGAAGATGGTCTGGCCGGCGGCGACCACCTGCCCCGCTTCGGCCTGGCGACTGGCGATGACGCCGTCGCGCGGCGCGCGCAGCTGCGAATAGCCTTCCTGGTTGCGCATGACGTCCATCTGCGCGCGCGCGGCGCGTGCCTGGCCTTCGGCCGCCTTGTAGGCGGCGACCTGCGCGTCGTACGCGGACCGGCTGATCAGTTGGTCGCCGACCAGCTTGGCGTAGCGGTCGCGGTCGCCGCGCGCGCGGGCCAGGTCGGCTTCGGCCGCGGCCAGCTGGGCCTGCGCGGCCTGCGCCTGCAGCGCGAAGTCGCCCGGGTCGAGCAGCGCCAGCACCTCGCCCTTCTGCACGCGGGCACCGGCGTCCACGTTGCGGCGGATCAGGTTGCCGCCCACGCGGAACGACAGCGGGCTCTCCTCGCGGGCGCGCGCCTCGCCCGCGTACGCCGACAACGCGGCGTCCGCGCCACCGCCGGGCTGGACCACCAGGGCCGGCCGCGGCGATTCGGCAGGCTTGTCCGCACTGCAGGCGGCCAGGCCGGCCATCAGGACGACGAACACTCCGTTCCAGCGCGTCTGGCGCATGACAGCTCCCGTTGCGGCATCAATTAATGGACTTGACGGTATAGTATAAATATCGAACCGGGTAGTCTAGTATTACGCCATGGCCAGTCCGCCTCCTTCACCATCCCGTCGCAAGTCCCCCGCCAAGCCCGCCGCCAGCGGCCCGGGCCGACCCAAGGACCTGGGCAAGCGTGCCGCCATCCTGGAGGCCGCCAAGCAACTGTTCGCCCGCGAGGGCTTCAACGGCGTCAGCATGGACCAGATCGCCGCCGAGGCGGGGGTGTCCAAGCTGACGGTCTACAGCCACTTCGGCGACAAGGACGCGCTGTTCGCGGCGGCGGTGCAGGCCAAGTGCGCGGAAATGCTGCCCGATGCCCTGTTCGAGATCGAACTGACCGGCAGCGTGCGCGACCAGCTCAAGGCGATCGGCGAGGCCTTCTTTGCGCTGATCACCAGCGAGGAAGCCATCAGCACGCACCGCATGATGATGGTGCCGGGCAACATCGACGACAGGCTGAAGCAGACCTTCTGGGAAGCCGGCCCGCAGCGCACCCACGATGCGTTCGCGGCGCTGCTGCAGGCCCTGGTGGCCAAGGGCGAACTGGACGTGCCCGACGTGGCCATCGCCTCGGTGCAGTTCTTCACCCTGATCAAGGGCGAAGTGCATGCGCGCATGACCTGCGGCCTATGCAGCCAGCCCGGTCCGCTCGACCGGCGTCGCCACATCGACGCCACGGTGGACATGTTCCTGAGGGCGTATGGCCGCCGCTGAAACTGAAGCGTGTCCCCGGGCGACGGAGGTCGCGGTGACTTCCGGCACTGCGCCTGTCGGCGGGGCTGCCCCGATCCTTGCCCAGCGCGGAGGCAGCCGGCCCGGTAAAATGCCCGGCCCAGCCCTCCGCGTCGGATGACCACCCCCATGACGATCAACTACACCCAGGCCCGCGAAAACATGGTCGAGCAGCAGGTACGTCCCTGGGACGTACTGGATGCGCGCGTGCTGGAGACGCTGGCCACGCTGCCGCGCGAGGCCTTCGTGGCCGAGACGCACCGCGCGCTGGCGTACGCGGACCTGGAGCTGCCGCTGGGCCATGGCCAGTCGATGATGAAACCCGTCGTCGAGGGCCGCACCCTGCAGGCACTGAAGCCGCAGGCCGGTGAGGATGTGCTGGAGATCGGCACCGGCAGCGGCTACCTGACCGCCTGCCTGGGCAACCTGGCGCGCGAGGTGGTCAGCCTGGAGATCCATCCCGAACTTGCCGCCGCCGCGCGCGCGCGCCTGGACGCGACCGGCCTGGGCAGCAACATCCGCATCGACACCGCCGACGCGCTGGCCTGGGACACCGACCGCCGCTTCGACGTGGTGTGCGTGACCGGCGCCGTCGCCTTCGTGCCGGCCCGCTTCCTGCAATGGCTGCGTCCCGGTGGCCGCCTGTTCGTGGTGCGCGGCGTTTCCCCCGTGATGGAAGCCGTGCTGCACGTCAACGATGTCAACGGTCCGCGCATCGAATCGTTGTTCGAGACCGACCTCCCCTACCTGGTCGGCGCCGCGCCGGCACCCCAGTTCGTCTTCTGAAGATTCAAAAAAGGAACCCGCATGAGCCGTCGCCCCCTCGCACTTGCGCTCGCCCTGGCCCTGCCGTCCGCGGCCAATGCCACCGACCTGATGCAGACCTATGAGCTGGCGCGCGCCGGCGACACCACCTTGTCCATCGCCGAATCCACCCGGCTGATCGACAAGGAAGGCGCCGTGCAGGCCCGCGCCGCACTGCTGCCGCAGATCACCGGCAGCGTCGGTTACGACCTGGAGCACAACAGCCGGCCGGGCGACCCGCTGGGCGACGGCAAGAGCCGCAGCTACGGCGCCAGGGTCAGCCAGACGATCTTCGACTGGAGCCGCATCGCCAACCTGCGCGGCCAGAAGGCGCTCAGCCAGGCGGCCGACTACGACCTGGCCTCGGCGAACAACGACCTGATCACCCGCACCTCGGCCGCCTACTTCAACGTGCTGATCGGCATCGAGTCGCTGGCCGCGGCCGAGACCAACGAGGCGGCGTCCAAGAAGCAGTTCGACTACGCGCAGAAGCGCCTGGACGTGGGCCTGGCCCCGATCACCGACGTGCACGAAGCCCGCGCGCAGTACGACAGCGCGCGTGCCAACACCATCCTGGCCCGCAATGCGCTGGACGACAGCTACCGCGCGCTGGCCGAGCTCACCGGCCAGCCCATCAGCGGCCTGAAGGGCCTGCCGGACGACTTCCGCCCGGAACTGCCGCCGGAGCAGAACGCGCAGGCGTGGGTGGACCGCGCGCTGGAGCAGAACCCGGACCTGAAGGCCGCCCAGTACACGCTGGAATCGGCGCAGCATGGCGTGTCCAGCGCGCGCGCCGGCCACTATCCCACGCTCGACTTCAGCGGCGGCTACTCCAACGGCACCAGCTGGGACAGCGTGCCCGGCACGCTGTCGCGCGATGGCGAGGGCTACAACTGGGGCGTGACCCTGACCGTGCCGATCTTCTCCGGTGGCGCCACCCAGTCGGGCGTGCGCCAGGCGCTGGCCCAGCGCGACCGCGCCTCGGACGGTCTGGAACAGACGCGCCGCGCGCTGATCCGCAACACCAGCAACGCCTACCAGGCGCTGGTGGCCGGCGTCAGCGAAGTGGAAGCCCGCCGCCTGGCCGTGGTCTCCGCGCAGAGCGCGCTGGACGCCTCGCAGGTCGGCCTGGAAGTAGGTACCCGCACCGTGCTGGACGTGCTGCAGAACCAGCGCACGCTGTTCCAGGCGCAGGTCGAGTACGCCCAGGCCCGCTACAACTTCCTGCAGAACCGCCTGGTGCTGGAACAGGCCGCGGGCACGCTGGACGGCACCGACGTGCAGGACATCAACCGCCTGCTGACCGCCGACGCCGAGTCGCGCCTGTCGTCGCAGCCGGTTTCGCAGTAACTCTCGCGCACCACGCGCGATCACGACGGCGGGCTTCGGCCCGCCGTTGTCGTGTCTGGACTCGGGTTGTCGTGGGAGCGACGTGAGTCGCGACCGGGACGTTTTGCCCCCCAGACACTCGAATGCTTCAGGCTCGCGATCGCGACTTACGTCGCTCCCACGACAGCCAGGCTTGCTAGATGGCACCGCTCGCCCGCAGCGCCGCGATCTCGCCGTCGCTGTAGCCGACTTCGCGCAACACGCTGTCGGTGTGCTGTCCCAGCATCGGCGGTGCCCGCGGGGACTCCACGGGCGTCGCCGACAGTTTCAGTGGGCTACCCACCAATGGCACCGTGTCAGCCCGCGGATGCGCTGTCTCGACGATCATGCCGCGCGCCCGCACCTGCGGATCGGCGAATACCTCGGCCAGATCGTTGACCGGCCCGCACGGAATGCCCGCCGCCTCCAGCGAGGCCAGGCAAGCGTGCCGGTCGCGCGCGCGGAACGCCTGTTGCAGGACCGGGATCAACGCATCGCGATGACGTACGCGTGCCGCATTCGTCGCAAAGCGCGCGTCCTGCCCGAGCGCTGCGAGACCGAGCAGTTCGCACAGCCGGGCGAACTGCCGGTCGTTGCCGACCGCGACGATGATGTGGCCGTCGGCGACCGCGAAGACCTGGTACGGCACGATGTTGGCGTGCGCGTTGCCCTGGCGCGCAGGGACTTCGCCACCCACCAGGTAGTGGCTGCCCAGATTGGCCAGCATCGCGACCTGCGCATCCAGCAGCGCCATGTCGATCGCCTGCCCTTCGCCGGTCGCATCGCGATGGCGCAGCGCGGCGAGGATCGCCACGGTGGCGTACATGCCGGTGAACAGGTCGGCCACCGCCACGCCGACTTTCTGCGGCTCGCCGTCGGCGGCCCCGGTGACGCTCATCAATCCACCCAGCCCCTGCACCGCGAAGTCGTAGCCGGCGCGCTGCGCATACGGGCCGTCCTGGCCGAAGCCGGTGATCGAGCAGTACACCAGCCGCGGATGGGCGGCCCGCAGCGTGGCGGCGTCCAGGCCATGGCGGGCCATGTCGCCGACCTTGAAATTCTCCACCAGCACGTCGCTCCGCATCGCCAGCCGCCGGATGACGGCCTGGCCCTCGGCGGTGGAGAGATCCACCGTCAGCGAGCGCTTGTTGCGGTTCGCGCACAGGTAATACGCGGCTTCCGGGGTTTCGTTGCCCTCGCCGTCCTTCAGGAAGGGCGGCCCCCAGCCCCGCGTATCGTCGCCGCTACCCGGGCGTTCCACCTTGATCACGTCCGCGCCCAGGTCGGCGAGCACCTGCGTGCACCACGGACCGGCCAGCACGCGCGTCAGGTCCAGCACACGCACGCCGGCCAGCGACTGCGGCATCCCCGCGTTCATGCCTCCGGTGCCGGCAGGTGCGGTGCGATCATCGCCAGGGTGCGGGCCAGTGCGCCACGCCCGTGCTCGACCAGCGCGCGGCCGCGGTCGGCCATCTGCTGCCGGCGCGCATCGTCGGCCAGCAGGGTCTCGATCGCATCGCCCACACCCGCCGCGTCGGGTGCGATCACCAGCGCATCGACCTCCTTCAGGCGGCGGGATATCTCGCTGAAGTTGTGCAGATGCGGGCCCGTGACCGCAGGCGTCCCCACCGCGGCCGGCTCCAGCATGTTGTGGCCGCCGATCGCCTGCAGGCTGCCACCGACGAAGGCCACGTCCGCGCAGGCGTAGAACGCCATCAGTTCGCCCAAGGTGTCGAGCACGAACACGTCGTCGCCCGCGGAAGGCCAGCGATCGGCGCGCCGCGTGCCGACCGTCCAGCCCGTCTCGCGCGCGGCAGCCGCCGCACGCGGGAACCGTTCCGGGTGGCGCGGCGCCCACAGCAGCAGCAGGTCGGGCCAGCGGCGGCGCAGGCGCGCGTGCAGGGCCAGCACCGGCGCTTCTTCGTCCTCATGCGTGCTGGCGGCGATCCAAACGCGCCGGCCACCGCTCAGATGCTGGCGGAACCCGTGCACCACCTCGCGCACGTTGTCCGGCACCGGGATGTCGAACTTGAGGTTGCCGACATCGCGCACCTGCGTTGGCAGCGCGCCGAGCTGCACGAAGCGGGCGGCGTCGTCGCCGGACTGCGCCGCGACCTTGCGCACGGTGCGCAGGGTGCGCGCGATCAGCGGGCGCAGCACGCTGTAGCCCCGCAGCGAGCGTGCCGACAGCCGCGCATTGAGGATGTAGACCGGCACCTTGCGGTCGTGGCAGCCGAACAGCAGGCTGGGCCACAGCTCGGTCTCCATGATCAGCGCCAGGCGCGGCGGGTAGTGGCTGAGGAAGCGCGCCACCGCGCCGGGCAGGTCGTAGGGCGAATACACGTGCAGCACGCGCTCGCCCCACAGCGCCTGGACGCGCTGCGATCCGGTCGGCGTGATGGTGGTGACGAGCACGCGCAGGCCGCGATGCCGCTTCAACAGCGCATCGACCACCGGTGCGGCCGCATTGACTTCGCCCACCGACACCGCGTGCAGCCAGACATCGACCGCGCCGCCGGGCGTGCCGTAGCTGCCGTAGCGTTCGTTCCAGCGCTGGAAGTACTCCGGATAGCGGAAACCGCGCCAGATCAGGTGGTAGACGGTGATCGGCGTCAGTACGTAAAGCACCGCCGAATACAGGGCGCGCAGCAGGCGTTCGGCGGTGCGGTCGGACATGGGCCACAAGGATAACCGGGGGCGCCGCTACAATGGGCCATGGCCGAACCCGAGAAGCGATCCTCCGACGCCGGCGAGCGTCCGCCCATGGCACCGCGGCAATGGCCCGCGTGGCTGGGCATCGGCCTGGCATGGCTGGCCGCGCGCATCCCGTGGCGCCTGCAGCGCCCGCTGGGCCGCGCCATCGGCGCCCTGCTGTACCGGCTGCTGCGCGACCGCCGGCACGTGGCCCGGCGCAACATCGCCTTGTGCTTCCCGGAGCTGGACGCATCGCGCCAGGAGGCGCTGGCGCGCGCCAACTTCGGCGAACTGGGCATCGGCCTGTTCGAGTTCGCACGCGCCTGGTGGGGCAGCGTCGCGCCGATGCGCGGCGGCGTCCGGGTGGAGGGACTGGAACACCTGAAGGCGGCGCAGGCCGGCGGGCGCGGCGTGATCGTCGTGTCGGGCCACTTCACCACGCTGGAGATCTCGGCCCGGCTGATGTGCGACTACGCGCCGCTGGCCGGCATGTACCGCCCGCACGACCAGGGCGCGATGGAGTGGGCGGTGAAGCGCGGCCGCCTGCGCTACGCCAGCGCCATGTTCACCCGCGACGAGCTGCGCCCGGCGCTGAAGCACCTCAAGCAGGGCGGGCTGCTGTGGTTCGCGCCCGATCAGGACACGCGCCGCGGCGAAAGCGTGTTCGTGCCGTTCTTCGGCCATCCCGCCTACAGCCTGACCTCCACCCATCAGCTGGCGCGCCTGTCCGGCGCGGCGGTGATCGCGTTTTCGCACGTGCGGCGCGCGGATGGCGGCTACACGCTGAAGCTGTCGCCGGCGTTCGAGGACTTCCCCTCGAGCGACGCCACTGCGGACACCGCGCGCGTGATCGCCGCGATCGAAGCCATGGTGCGCGAAGCGCCCACGCAGTACCTCTGGATCCATCGCCGCTTCAAGCGGCAGCCGGACGGGCGCGGCGAGCTCTACCGGTAGAGGTCCGGCTCGCCCGGCGGCCGCGTCTTGAAGCGCCGGTGCACCCACAGGTACTGCTCCGGATGCCGGCGCACCACCGCCTCGAGCTCGGCCATGTAGCGCGCCGCATCCTGCGCGGGATCGCCGCTGGGCCAGCCGTCCCAGGTGGGCTCCACGCGCAGCCGGTACCGTCCGGACGCGTCGCGATGGAACCAGAACGGCAGCACCGCGGCGTTGCTGCGCCGTGCCAGGTCGGGCGTGGCCGTCAGCGTGGCGGCGGGGATGCCGAAGAACGGCACGAAGGCGTTCTGGTAGTTGAAATCCTGGTCGGCGGAGTACGCCACGATGCCGCCGCGCGAGAGCGTGCGCAGCAGCCCGCGCACGTCCTTCTTGCCGATCACGTCGGCGAACGCGCGACGGCGCGCGCCGTCCAGCCAGCGCTCGATGCAGGGATCGTTGTTGTGGCGCGCCACGATTGAAAGGCGCTCGCCCAGTGCTTCGCCCAGCAGGCGCGCGCACAGTTCCGAGTGCGGGAAGTGGCCGCCGAACAGCAATACGCCCTGACCGCGCGCGCGCGCGGCATGCAGGTGTTCCAGGCCTTCCACCTCGGCCAGTCCCTGCAGCCGGTGCGGCGAGGCGAACCAGCCGCGCACGAGCTCCAGCAGGCCCGTCACCGTCGCCCGCAGGTTGGCGCGCAGCAGCCGCGCCTGCGCCGTGGCGTCCAGTTCGGGGAAGCACAGGGCGATGTTGGTGGCCGCGTAGCGACGCCGCTTGCCCAGCGCCGGCCACAGCAGCCACGTCGCCATCGTGCCCAGCGCCAGCAGCATGCGCTGCGGCAGGGCCGCGATCACGATCCCTAGCAGGTTCGCGGGCGCGACGAACGCGCAGCGCGGCACACGCCGCGGCTCAGTCGTCATCGCGCGCCAGCAGGCTGCCGGCGTACAGCGCCGCCAGCATCAGCGTCAGCCCGCCCCAGAACGTGGAGTAGAACGCCAGGTGGGTGTTGAGCGGGAAGACGGTCACCGCCAGCGCCAGCATCGCCGGCCGCGCACGTTCCTTCGCCTGCGGTGCGGCATAACGCCATGCGCGCCATGCCAGCGCGGCGCCGGCCAGCCAGAGCAGCAGCCCGATGATGCCGGTCTCGCTGAGCACCTCCAGTACCAGCTGGTGTGCGTGCAACGCCGGTCCCTGGCCCCAGGCCGGGCGCGACCCCGGGCTGGCATCGCAGTCCGGGTATGCCTGGCGGAAGCCACGCGCGCCGACGCCGTTGACCGGATGCTCCGCGATCATGCAACCGGCGGCGGACCAGATCTGCCCGCGGCCGGACAACGCGGTGTCCACGCCTGCTTCGTCGGCGGTGAGCACATGCGTGGTCAACAGGATGCGCTCGCGTACCTGCGTGGAGGCGACGGCAAGCACGCCCAGCACCACGAGACCGAAGCCGAACACGCCCAGCAGCCGCTTCCAGCCCAGCAGCTTCCAGCCGGAGAAGACCAGCACCAGCGCATAGGTGATCCACGCGGCGCGCGCACCGGCCAGGAGAACCACCACGCCGATCGCCGCAGACGCCAACAGCCATCCGGCCACTCGCAGGCGCGCGGCTGCGGCAAACAGCAGGAAGGGCGACAGGCTGGCCATCACCACGCCGAGCTTGCGGTTGCACGGGCCGAGAAAGCCGCTCAATCGGTCGATGCCGGCAATCTGCTCGACCGTGCACATCGGCCGCCCGCTGATGAGCTGCTTCAGCTGGTCCAGGCCCCAGAACAGCGGGCTGGTGCCGGACACCACCTGCGCCAGCGCATCCAGGGTCCAGATGCCCACGATCACGGCCAGGCCATTGAACGTAACGCGCCGCGCCTGCGCGTTGGCGACCGATGCCGCGACCAGCCACAGGAACGGCAGGTAGCGAAGATCCACGGCCGCCTCGCGCAGCGCGCGCCCCGCATCGACGGCATCGACGGCCGAGATGGCTTGCGGCAGCCAGTAGGCGGCGAACAGCGCGCTGGTCAGCGCCCAGGCCGCGCCACTCAGCAACCGCGTGCCTCCGCGGAAGCGGTCCAGCAGCAGGCGCACGATGGCGGCCAGTGCACCCAGCACCATCACGGCCTCGGCATAGCCCGGTGCCGGCCACAGCGCGACGAACGTCAGCACCCACGCGGGCGCCCAGCGCCACCCGTGGGTGCGTCGCTGGTCTTGCGTGTCAGTGAGCGATGGCGTGTCGGCGGTCATCGGCGAGATCGTGGTAGAGGGCGAGCGTGGCGTCCTGCATGGCGCGCAGGGTGTAGGCGTGCATCGTAGCCAATGGCGGCGGCGGATGGGCGAGCATGGCCCGCGTCGTGTCGAGCAGGCGGGTTTCGTCGAACGCCGGTACGACACCCTGCGGTTGCAGTTCCGCCAGCAACTCGCCCACGCCACCATGCGCCCACCCGACCACTGGGCGGCCCACCGACAGGCTCTCGATCACCGTGCGACCGAATGCTTCCGGCTTGCGGGACAGCTGCAGCACCAGATCGCTGGCGGCATAGGCGCGTGCGATGTCCGGGGTCGGGGGCGTGATGACGAGCGCCTGGGCGCAGCCCGCCCGTCGCGCTTCCGCTTCCAGCTCCAGAATGTACGACGCGCGTCCCGCCTCACGCGTACCCGGCATCCACAGGCGCGCTTCGATACCGGCCCCTTGCAGGCGCGCGAGCAGGGCGATGGCATCGTGATGGCCCTTCAGGCGCGTACCGCGCCCGGGCAACAGCAACAGCGGGCCCGCACCGGCGAGCGCGGGATGTTGCGCGGCCGCCCACGCCCGCGCGGAGGGTTCGGGCGACGGCGCACGCGGGAACTGCGCCGGATCGATGCCGCGCGGGATCACCACCAGCCTGTCCGGATCCGTGCGCGGATAGTGCTGCAGCAGGTAGCGGCGCACGGTGTCCGACACGCAGATCACCCGTTCGCCGCGCGTCATCACCGCGCTGTAGCGCCCGGGCGAATTCAACCCATGCATGGTGGTGACGAAACGCGGGCGCGATGGTGCCGGCATGCCGTGCAGCGCCCTCAGTCCGATCCATGCAGGAAGCCGCGAACGCGCATGCACGATGTCGGCCCCGACGTCGGCCAACAGCCGCCGCAGCGCGGGCACGTGGCGCAGCGTCAGCAGCGACTTGCGACCGATGTCCAGCGTGATGTGTTCTGCGCCCGATGCCTGCAGTGTCGGCACGAGGCGACCGCCGGCCGAGACCACGACGGCGCGATGCCCGGCGCGCACCAGCGCGTCGGCGATCTCGAGAGTGGAGCGTTCGACGCCGCCGGATTCCAGCGCCGGCAGCAGCTGGACGACGGTCAGCCGGCGCATGGTCGATCGTCGATGCGGCGCGACCGCATCCGCCGGTCAGTCGGCCAGGACGAAGTGCGAACCGCAGTAGGGGCACTGCACCTCGCCACCCGGGGCATCCTCGATGGGCAGGTAGACGCGCGGGTGCGAATTCCACAGCGCCATCGACGGCAGCGGGCAGCTCAGCGGCAGGTCCGCGCGGCTCACGGTGTAGCGCTTCTCGGCGTTGGCGGGCGCGGTGGCGGTCTGGCTCATGGCGGTGCAGGCGGTGGTGGAACAAGGTCGCCAGTCTAGCAGCCGGCGCCACCGGCGCCCAACGAACGGGCCGGCAAAAAAACGCCGCCCGGCATCAGCGGGGCGGCGCGTCCTTCTGGCGATGCCGGCGGAGGGAGGCGCGCCGGATCGCAAGGAATCACTTGGCGGCGTCGGCGGTCGCTTCGGTGGTGATCTTCAGCGTCACTTCGTCGCTGACCATCGGGGCGTAGGCGCCCACGCCGAAGTCGCTGCGCTTGACGGTGGCGGTGGCGTCGAAGCCGATCGCCGGCACCTTCTTCATCGGATGCTCGCCGGCCTTGTTCAGGGTCACGTCCAGCACCACCGGCTTGGTGATGCCCTTGATGGTCAGATCGCCGGTGACCTTCAGCTTGCCTTCGCCCGCGGCCTCGACCCGGGTGCTCTTGAAGGTGGCAGCGGGATACTTGGCGGCGTCGAACCACTTGTCGCTGGTCAGGTGGTCGTAGAACTGGTCGGCCAGCGCGCTCAGGCCGGTCAGCGGCAGGGTGACCTGGACGCTGGAGGCGGAGACCTGGTCGGCGTCATAGACCAGCGTGCCATCGACCTGGCCGAAGTTGATGCTCGGGTTGGAGTAGCCGAAATGGTTCCAGCTGGCCAGCACGTTGGTGTGGCCGGGGTCGAGCTTGTACGTCACCGGCGCGGCGAAGGCGGAGCCGGCGAAGGCGAACAGGGCGGCAGCGATCAGGATCTTGCGCATGGGGAATCTCCGGGTGGTGGGGATATCAGAGGATGCGTGCGGCTTCGTCGAAGCCCAGTCGCGGGGAACGCGGGAAGATGCTGGCCGGGTCGCCATGGCCCAGGTTGACCAGGATGTCCGACTTGATGGCGGTGCCGGCGAAGAAGGCCTCATCGACCTTGGCGGCGTTGAAACCGGTCATCGGGCCGGCATCCAGGCCCAGCGCGCGCGCGGCGATGATCAGGTAGGCGGCCTGCAGGCTGGCATTGCGCAGCGCGGGCTTGAAGCGGTTCTCGCGCGGGCCCTCGAACCAGGCCTTGGCGTCGGTATGCGGGAACAGGAACGGCAGCTTCTCGTGGAAGTCCTCGTCGCGGCCGATGATCACGGTGACCGGCGCCGCCCTCGTCTTGGCGTAGTTGCCCTCGTCCAGTGCCGGACCCAGCTTGGCCTTGGCCTCGGGCGACTTCACGAACACGAAGCGTGCCGGGGTGGTGTTGGCCTGGGTGGGGCCGAACTTCAGCAGGTCGTACAGCTGGCGCAGGGTGTCGTCGCTGACCTCGCCCGTGAAGGCGTTGTAGGTGCGGGCGGTGCGGAACAACTGGTCGAGCGAGGCGGCATCGAGAGCGTGGGACATGGGTTACCTGTCGCAAGGAAGGGAGCCGCTGCAGCGGCGGGGCCGGCGGCGCGAGGGGGCAGTGTAGAGTGTCCTGACTATGGCAACATCCAACCGCCCCGGAACGGATTGTTTTAACCAGTGGAACGAACAAGCCCCGCCCTGGCCGATTCGCGCGGCCTCTGCACACTGACCGATGGCCACGCCGGCAACGTACGCCAGGCGCAGTCGTTGGCGCGTGCACTCGGCGGCGAAGCGCGCGAGGCGGTGCTTTCGCCACGCGCGCCGTGGCGCTGGGTCGCGCCCCGCCTGCTGCCGGGCGCAACCCATGCTTTCGGTACGGCATTCCACCACCTGCAGATGCAGCCACCCGCGCTGGCGATCGGCTGCGGCCGGCAGGCGGCACTGGCGACGCGCCTGCTGCGCATGCGCGGCAGCCGCGCCATCCAGATCCTCGATCCCAGAATCGATCCGTCGCACTGGGATCTCGTCATCGCACCCCAGCACGATGGCCTCACCGGCCCGAACGTCCTCACCCTGCTGGGCAGCCTGAATCCGGTCGACGACGCCTGGCTCGCGGACGCGCGTGCCGCCTTTCCCTCGTTCGCCGCCCTGCCCTCGCCGCGTACCGCGGTGCTGCTGGGCGGCGACAGCGCGCACTACCGGTTCGATGCCGCGGCCTTGGGGCGACTGGCGAGCCTTCTCGACACCGCATCTGCCACGCAGAGCCTGATGGTCACCACGTCGCGTCGCACGCCGCCCGGCGTGGTCGACGCGGTGCGCCAGCGATGGTCGGCACGCGCAAACACCCTGCTCTGGTGCGGCGCCCCCGATGGCCCGAATCCCTATGCGGGCCTGTTGGCCTGGGCCGACCGCATCGTCTGCACGCCGGACTCGGTCAACATGCTGTCGGAGGCCTGCGGTACGCGCGCGCCGGTGCAGGTGTTCGAACCCGAGCGCGTCAGCGGACGTCCCCGCCACTTCATCGATGCGCTGCTGCGGCATGGTCGCGTCCGCGATCTCGCCGACGGGCAGGCACCGTTCGGCGGTGAACCCTTGCGCGAGACCGCGCGCATCGCCGCCGAAGTACGCGCGCGCCTGGACCTTCCTGATCGCTAGCAACGGGCACCCCCGCAAGACTGCGAAACGCTCGCTTGTAGGAGCGGGCCACGCCCGCGATGCTCTTGATTCGCTATCCAGAGCAAAAGCATCGCGGGCATGGCCCGCTCCTACAGGGGATGACAGCGAGCAGTACCCACCCGCGCCTACGGCGTGTCGAACGGAAGTCCGTGCGCGAGGGTCGTCCGCATCACCACCGCGCGCGCCGTCGTCAGCGCCGCGTTCTCCACCACCAGCCGCGGGCGCCGGTCCAGCGTGCAGGCCAGGCCGTCGGCGACGAAGGTCGCGTGGACCGCATCCAGCGCGCTTGCTTCCTCCGCGGACAATGCGCCTTCGGTCGCCAACGCGGCGATCAGACCCGGTGTGGCGCGTGACTGCAGCAGCGCCGGCTGCGCTTCCGCATCGCGCAGCACCAGGTACTGCAGCAGGAACTCCAGGTCGACCAGACCCCCCGCGCCCTGCTTCAGGTCGAAGCGTGCGACGTCGCTGCGATCGAGCTCGGCGCGCATGCGGGCCCGCATCTTCACCACCTCGTCGCGCAACACGCCGCCCTCGCGCGAACGCGCCAGCGTTGCCGTGCGGATGTCCTCGAACGCCTGCAGCAGCGTGGCGTCGCCGGCCACGCCGCGCGCGCGCACCAGCGCCTGGTGTTCCCACGTCCACGCGCGCTCGCGCTGGTACTCGCTGAAGCTGGCCAGCGACGAGACCAGCAGACCCTTGGCGCCATCCGGGCGCAGGCGCACGTCCACGTCGTACAGCCGGCCCGCCGCGGTTACCGCGCCGAGCAGCGCGACGATCTTCTGCGCCAGCCGCGCATACCAGCGACCGGCTTCCATCGGGCGTGCGCCGTCGGATTCCGCCCCCGGCGGTGCATCGAACAGGAAGACGAGGTCCAGGTCCGACCCGAAGCCGAGTTCCTCGCCGCCCAGGCTGCCGTAGCCGATCACCGCGAACCGCCCGCTGGCGACAAGGCCATGGACAGACGCGACATCGCGCGTGGCGACCTGCACGACCACGCGGACCACTTCGTCGGCCAGCCACGCCAACTGGCGCACGCTGTCGCGCGCCGCCTGGCGACCGTCGAGCGCGGCCAGCGCCACGCGGAAGCTCAGCGCGAGCCGTCGTTCGTTCAGTACCCGCAGGCAGGTTTCCGGGTCGTCTTCCACCAGCGCCGCCTCGCATTCCATGCGCAGCTCGTCGCGATCGGGCATCGGGCCGGAAACGCGGGTGTCCAGCAGTTCGTCCAGCAGCAAGGGATACTGCGCCAACCGCTCGGACAGCAGCGCACTACGCGCCAGTACGTCGACCAGCCGACCCAGCGCACTGGGTTGTTCGTCCAGCAGCGCCAGGTAGCTGGCGCGGCGCAGGATCGCCTGCAGCAGCGACAGGACGCGCCGCAATGCCGCATCCGGTTGCGACGACCGTGCGCAGGCATCGAGCAGGGCCGGCAGCACGCGGTCGAGCCGCGCACGCGACGCATCCGACAGCGCGCGCACGCCGCTGAACTGGGCGAACTCGCGCAGCGCACCATCGGCGCTGCCCGCATCGGCGAATCCGGATGCGGCCAGCGTTTCCGCATCGCCGCCATCGGGTAGCGCCCGCCAGTACAGCGCCAGCGCATCCGGCGCGGCGTCGCGCTGGCGGGGCGCGAGCAGTTCGGCGAACTCGGCCGACACCCGCGCGCGCTGCAGGTCCAATGCCACGCGAAGGCTGTCCCAGTCGGGATGATCCAGGCCGCGCGCGATGCGATGGCGGTCCAGCGCGTCTTCCGGCAGCGCATGCGTCTGCGCGTCGCGCAACATCTGCAGGCGGTTCTCCAGCCGGCGCAGGAATCGGTAGGCCTGCGCCAGCGCATCGCCCTCCTCTTCCGACATCTGCCGCGTAGCGACCAGCGCGGGCAAGGCCATGCGCAGCCTCCGCTCGCGCAGCGCGGCTTCGCGCCCGCCGCGGATCAGCTGCAGGGCCTGCACCAGGAACTCGATTTCGCGGATGCCGCCGGGCCCCCGCTTGATATCGTCGGCCAGCTCGCGGCGCGCGACCTCCGCGGCGATGGCAGCCTTCATCTCGCGCAGGCCGTCCAGCGCGGTGTAGTCCAGGTAGCGGCGGTAGACGAACGGCCGCAGCGACTCCAGCCAGCGCTCGCCCGCGTCGATGTCGCCGGCCACAGCACGTGCCTTCAGCCAGGCATAGCGTTCCCAGTCGCGTCCTTCACGCTGGAAGTACTGGTCCATGCCGGCGAACGAAAGCGCCACCCGTCCGGCGTTGCCGAACGGACGCAGGCGCAGGTCGACGCGGTGGCAGAAGCCGTCGACGGTCGGCTCGTCCAGCAGCTTCGCCAGCCGCTGGCCCAGCCGCATGAAGTAGTCCTCGGCGGCGAGCGATCGCACGCCGTCCGACTCCCCGCCCTGCGGATACGCGTAGACCAGATCGATGTCGGAGGAGAAGTTCAGTTCGCCGCCGCCCAGCTTGCCCAGGCCGAACACCACCAGGCGCTGCACACTGCCATCGGTCGCGCGCACCACGCCATGGCGTTGCGCGAACTCGGCTTCCAGCGCGTCGAGTGCGGTCTGCAGGCAGACTTCCGCCAGTCGCGTGGTGCCGGCCAGCGTGTCGTCGACCGTGTCCAGGCCATGCACGTCGCGCCATACCAGGCGCGTGGATTCGGCCGCGCGATAGCGGCGAAGCAGCTCCGGCCATTGCGCGGCGTTGTCCGCGACCAACGCGGGCACCGGCCACGGCGCAGCGCCATCGTCGTGGAGCAGGGCTGCGAGAAGTTCGGGCTGCCGGCGCAATGTTTCCAGCGCGAAATCGCTGGTGGCGATCACGCGCGAAACACGTTCGATGGCGTGCGCGTCGGCCAGCATCGCATCCACGTTCACCGACGCGGATCGCAAGCGCGCCAGTCCGCGTTCGGTCAGTGCTTCAAGCTCTGCATCGAGGGAGAGGGTCGCGTCGTTCATCGCGGCCGATTGTGGCATGCGCCAACGGCTTTTGTAGGAGCGACGTCAGTCGCGACCGCGGACCACGACCCGGCATTGAACCGTGGTCAGGATGCTTGTTGTCAGGGTGCATGCATTTGCACTCCCTCCACACGCGCCAGCAGGCCGGCCGTGCGGTCGCGACTGACATCGCTCCTACGACACGCTGGATCACGCCGCCTGCGACAGGTCCGGCAATGCGGCCTCGTGCCTCAGCGACAGGCCGAACTGGTCGGCCATGTGCTTCAGCAGTACCGGCTTCACCTGGTCCATGCCGCCGGGACCGCCGAGGTCCGCCAGCGAGACCACCTGCAGGCCCTGGTAACCGCAGGGGTTGATGCGATGGAAGGGCTCCAGGTCCATGGCGATGTTGAAGGCCAGGCCATGGAACGTGCAGCCGCGGCGCACGCGGATGCCGAGCGCGCCGATCTTCGCACCGGCCACGTACACGCCGGGGGCGCCGTCCTTTCGATCGGCGTGGATGTTCCATTCGGCCAGCGTGTCGATCATCGCCTGCTCAATCCTGCAGACGTAGTCGCGCACGCCGACCTTCAGGCGCTTCAGGTCGAACAGCGGGTACGCCACGATCTGACCGGGCCCGTGATAGGTCACCTGGCCGCCGCGGTCGACGTGCACCACCGGGATGTCGCCCGGCGCCAGCACGTGCTCGTCCTTGCCGGCCTGCCCGAGGGTGAACACCGGATCGTGCTCGACCAGCCACAGCTCGTCGACTGTGGCGTCGGTGCGCGCATCGGTGAAGCGCTGCATGGCGCGCCACACCGGCTCATACGGCTGGCGACCCAGTTCGCGGACGATGCAAGGCGCGCTCACAGCGTCCACTTCACTTCCGGGTGATCGCGCAGCGACTGGTGGGCGGCGTCGTACTGGGCACGGTCTTCCGCGCGGAAGCGGATGCGCACCGACACGTACTTGCCGTTGGCCGAGTGCTTCCAGGTGATGTCCTCGTGCAGGACCTCCACGCCGGCCGATTCCAGCAGGCGCGGCAGTTCGGTCTCCAGCCCCGTGCCGGCCGTGCCCATCGCGCTGAGCTCGAAGGTGCCGGGGAACTGGAAGCCGTGTTCGGGGTTGTCGGATTTGATTTCCATGCGGGAATTATTGGGACGCGGGGCGCGAAAGCCAAGCCGCGGCCATCCCGGAACGGCGAAGGGCCGCTTTCGCGGCCCTTCGTGCACATGCGACAGGCGGCTCAGCGCGCCAGCTGCACCAGGCTGGACGAGACCCAGCCCTTGTTGCCCAGTTCGTCCTCGACTTCCCACATGACGCCCTCTTTGTTGCCGGTGGGGTACAGCATCATGCCGGGGTCCAGGTCGCGCACGGCCTTGCCGGTGCCCTTGGGGTTGGCGAACAGGCGGCCGGGCTTGGTCATTTCCACCGCCTGCTGGGCGTCGGACGCGGACGCGTTGCCGGACAGGCCACCCAGCTCGGTCACCAGGTTGGTGTAGGCCTGCAGGTAGGCCAGCGTGATGACCTGGCCGATCTCGGTGTTGGCGTAGCCGCTGGCGCCACCGCCGCCCCAATGGCTGCCGGTGAACAGGCTGCCGCCCGCGCCCCAGCCGATGTCGGTCTTCTTGGCGCTGCCTTCGGCCATGGCGACCTGTTCGGACGAACGCACGTCGGTGACCGTCAGCACCACGTCGGCGGTCTTCTTCTTGAAGTCCAGCCCGCCGACCACGCGACCGACGTTGCCGCCCATCAGCCCGCCCAGCAGGCCGCTGATGGCGTTGCCGCCCGCGTTGCTGTTCTGCGAGATCAGGTCGGGCACCAGCACGTAGTCCGCCGCACGGATCTGGCCCTTGCCGATGTTGGAGCGGTTGCGCAGCTCGCCGCTGGCGGCCAGGTCGCGCTCGGCCATCGCCGCACCCATGCCCACGCCACGGTCCACCAGCGTGAAGCAGCGCGACTTGTTGACGAAGACCTTGATCAGCTTCGACGGTGCCGGCAGCTGCTGGCCGCTCCACCAGTTCACGCCGTCCTCCGGCTCGATCACCGAGATCGTGCCCAGCGGCTTGCTGCAGGTCGGGATTTCGGCCATCTGCTGCTTGCGCTGGTCCTGCGCGCTCTGGCGCTGGGCAAGCGCCGGCAACGTGGCCACGAGCGCCAGCATGCCGGCGGTGATACGTACGGTCTTGTTCATTCCCCTGCTCACTGAAGTCACTCCTTGAAAGGTTGTCGCTCCCGAAGCGGAAGCGTTCCATCGGCACGGGCGACTGCGGCGCGGATGCCGGTGTCCCCCGTGCGGATGATAGGCCATGGCGGCCGCCATGCTGGCAAGCACGGGAAATGTGAAACCAACAGGCCATCCGCCGCGCCCTCCCGGCACTAGGGCCACCGTCGGTTGCGCGATAATCGCCCGCCCCCGTGTCGAGCTGTGCCGTGGCCTACCTGCTCATCAGCGTCGCCTGCAGCGTGCTGGTCTCCGTGCTGCTCAAACTGATGCAGCGGCGCGGGATCGACACGGCCCAGGGCATCACCTGGAACTATCTGGCCGCCTCGCTGCTGTGCTTCGGCCTGCTGGACCCGCCGCTGGCGGCTCTCGACCACGCGGACACGCCCTGGGCCGAACTGGGGCTGCTCGCACTGCTGCTGCCCGGCATCTTCCTGGCGCTGTCGGCCTCGGTGCGCGCCGCCGGCATCGTGCGCACCGACATCGCGCAGCGGATGTCGCTGGTGCTGTCGCTGCTGGCCGCCTTCCTGTGGTTCGGCGAGCAGGCGAACGCGCTGCGCATCGCCGGACTGGTGCTTGGCGTGGTCGCGATCGCCTGCCTGGTGGCGCGGCCGGAGCGCGGTCCGCGCGGCGGCGGATGGCAGGCCTGGGCGCTGCCGCTGGTGGTACTGGTCGGCTACGCGAGCGTGGACGTGCTGCTCAAGCGGCTGGCCGCGGCCGGCACGCCCGTCGCCGCCTCGCTGCAGGTGGCGTTCGTGGCCGCATTCACGGTGATGCTGTGCATGCAGGGAGCACGCGCCTGGCGTACGCGGGTCGCGTTAATGGGTGCCGCGCTCGGCGCCGGCCTGCTGCTGGGCACGCTTAACTTCGCCAACATCCTGTTCTACGTGAAAGCCCATCGTGCATTGCCGGACCATCCGGCGGTGGTGTTCTCGATGATGAACATCGGCGTGGTGGTGCTGGGCACGCTGGTGGGCGTGCTCGGTTTCGGCGAGCGCCTGGGCCGGCTGAACCTGCTCGCCATCCCGCTGGCGATCATCGCCATCGGCCTGATCGCTGCCGGCATCGGCTGACGCGGGAAACGAAGAAGCCGGCATGCGCCGGCTTCCTCATCTGCATTCCCATGGAACGGGGCGGATCACTCCGACTCCCACCACATCCAGAACGCATCCCACAGCCGCTTGAAGAAGCCGGCCTCCTCGATGGCGGTGATCGCCACCAGCGGCGACTCCGCCACGACCTTGCCGTCCAGCGTGACCTTCACCGTGCCGATGGCCTGGCCGGCGGCGATCGGCGCCACCAGCGTCTTGGGCACGTCCATGGTCGGCTTCAGGTCGTCGTAGCGGCCGCGCGGCACGCTGACCAGCATCGGCTGCGCGACGCCCAGTTGGACCTCCTTGGCCTTGCCCTTCCACACGCGCTGGGTGGCGATGGCCTTGCCCGGTTCGTACAGGCGGTGCGTTTCGTAGAAACGGAAGCCCCAGTTGAGCAGCGCCAGGCTGTCGTCGGCGCGCTGCTTCTCGGAGGTGGACCCCATCACCACGGCGATCAGGCGCTGGTCGCCACGCTTGGCCGAGCTCATCAGGCAGTAGCCCGCGGCGGAATGGTGGCCGGTCTTGATGCCGTCCACGCTGGCGTCGCGCCACAGCAGCAGGTTGCGGTTCGGCTGGGTGATGGCGCCGACCGTGAATTCCTTGATCTTGTTGTACGCGTACTGCTCGGGGTAGTCGCGGATGAAGGCCCGGCCCAGCAGCGCCAGGTCGTATGCCGTGGAGTAATGCTCCGGCGCGGACAGGCCGTGCGCATTGACGAAGTGCGAGCCCTTCATGCCGATCTGCGCGGCGTAGTTGTTCATCAGCGACGCGAAGGCTTCCTGGCTGCCTGCGGCATGTTCCGCCAGCGCGATGGCGGCGTCGTTGCCCGACTGCACGGCCATGCCCTTTTCCATGTCGATCAACGGCGCGGTCTTGTTGACGGCGAAGCCGCTGTAGCTGCCGTCGGTGCCGGCGCCGCCCTCGCGCCAGGCGCGCTCGCTCATCATCACCTGGTCGTCGGGCTTGATCTTGCCGTTCTTCTGCTCGGCCGCCAGTACGTACGAGGTCATGACCTTGGTGATGCTGGCCGGCTCGACGCGCTGGGTGTAGTTCTCGCCCGCCAGCACCTGGCCGGTGATGTGGTCCATCAGCACCCACGCCGTGGCGGTGGGCTTGGGCGGCGGCGGGATCTCGACGGCGGGGGCCGCCGGTGCGGCGGGCGCGGGGGTCGGCGCGGGCGTCTGGGCAATGGCCAGGCCCATGGCGGTGGTCGCGAGCGCGGCGAGAGCGAAACGGAACTTCATCGGCGGAAAACTCCTGGCAAGGCCGTGTGGGCCTGACGGTTCAAGGCGGATATTGTAGGGAGGCCGGCTGTGGCTGGGGTTGGAAAGACGTAAAAAAGGCCGGGAATACGCTGCGATCGGCTTATTCGCGGACGATCTGCGGACGACCGAAGCCCAGGCTGGCGATCCTGCCGGCCAGTGCTTCCGCCGAGGCCGCATCGGCCGCGCCCACCCGCAGGCGCCACAGCGGACGCGCCGCGCCGGGCACATCGCTGAGGCGTGCTTCGGCGATGCCCGCAGCGACCAGTCGCGCAAGTGCGCGATCGGCGTTGTCGCGGCTGGAGAAGCTGGCGACCTGCAGCTGCAGGGCCGGCGGCAGGGGCATGGACGCAGGGGCTGGCGCGGTCTCCCGTACCGGCGTGGCCGGTGCGGACAGGACGGCACTGGCGGTGGAGGACGCCATGGGCGTTGCCGGCCTGCCCGATGCCACGCGCACGCCGTTGGCCTTCATCCAGGCCTCGAATCCGGCCGCGCTGGGCGTGTCGCCCGCCTTGGCCGGCACGTCGTAACGCGCCGCGTCCTTCGGCAGCGCGCCGACCAGCTGATCCATCGCCGACGGGGCAACGGGCGCGGGTACGGGAGTCGGCGCCGCCGCCAGCGAGGCGCCATCAGGGGTCAGCGCACGCACTTCCACCCGGCCGGTACCGCGCTGGGTGATGCCCAGTTTCACCGCGGCGGCGTAGCTGAGGTCGATCACGCGCCCCTCGTGGAACGGACCGCGATCGTTCACGCGCACCACGACCGACTTGCCGTTGTCCAGGTTGGTGACCCGCGCGAAGCTGGGTAGCGGCAGCGACTTGTGCGCCGCGCTGTACGCGTACATGTCGTACACCTCCTGGTTGGAGGTGCGACGGCCATGGAACTTGTTGCCGTAGTACGACGCGGTCCCCTGCTCCACGTATCCGTCGACGCGGTCCAGTACGCGGTACTGCTTGCCCAGCACCGAGTATGGCGACTTGTTGCCGACGCGCGAGCGCGGCTCGGCGGTGACCTGGGGCTCGCGGATGCAGTCCAGGTCTGGCAGGTGGTCGGGCGTGCTGTCCGCCACGCCGGGCTTGTACAGGCCGCCGGCGGTGTAGTGGCCGCGCGTGCTCGGGTCTTCCTGTGCCGGCGCGTAGCGCGAACAGTCCTTGCCGGCGTCGGCACCGGAGGATGCGGTCGGCGGCGAGGCGGTGCCGCCGGTCGGTGGCGGCGGAGACTTCTTCGGCACCGTGCTGCATGCGGCCAGCGCCATCGCCAGCAGCGGCAGGGCCAGCCGCTTCATGCCGGCGGGATCTCGCGGCCGGCGATGGCCTGCGACAGCTGGTGCACCGCCATCGCGTACATCTTCGAGTTGTTGTAGCGGGTGATGGCGTAGTAGTTCTGGAAGCCCAGCCAGTACTGCTTGCCGTCGGCCCCGTCCAGCTGCACCAGCGTGGCCGTGGCGTCGGGCGCCACCGGCTCCAGCGGGCGATAGCCCTTCTCGGCCAGCTGCGCCAGCGTGTAGTCGGGCGTCCACGTTTCCGGATTGAACTCGGCGAAGCCGTCCTGCAGCTGCGCGCGGGCGACCACCGCACCGCCCGGCACCCAGCCGCCGCGCTCGCCGCCCTTCTTGCGGAAGTAGTTGGCGATCGAGGCGAAGATGTCCGGGTAGGTGGTGAACAGGTCGCGACGACCATCGCCGTTGCCGTCGACCGCGAACTCGCGGTAACTCGACGGCATGAACTGGCCCAACCCCATCGCCCCGGCATAGCTGCCGGTCAGCGTGGCGATGTCGAGCCGTTCCTCGCGACCCAGCGCGGACAGCTGCGCCAGTTCATCGCGGAAGAACTGCTCCCGGCGGTACTCGTAGGCGGCGCGCTCGGGATTGCCGCTGCGCGGATAGCGGAAGGCCAGCGTATACAGCGCATCCAGCACCTTGTGCCGGCCCGTGAAGCCGCCGTAGTTGGTCTCCACGCCGATGATCGACACGATCACTTCCGCAGGCACGCCGTACTGCTGCTCGACGCGGGTGAGTTCGTCGCGATGCTCGGCGATGAACCTGCGGCCACCGTCGATGCGCGCCTGGGTGAGGAAGCCCACGCGGTACTCGCTCCACGGCTTCACGCGTTCGGCGGGGCGCGACATCGCCGCGACCACGCTGTCGAGGAACTGCGCCTTGGCCAGCGTCGCTTCGATCTCGGCCGGGGCGATGCCGTACTTCGCCGCGGTATCGCGCACGAACTGCGCACGCGCCGTGGGGAAGTCGACCGGCGCCAACGCTTCGGGCGGCACCTCGGCCACACGCTCCACCGAGGTCTCGGCGGGCGTCGTCGTTGCGGCGGCGGAAGGCGTCGCCGAGGAAGCCGGCGGCGGCGGTTGCGGAGTGGCGCAGGACGCAAGGGTCAGCACCAGCAGACAGGGAATTACGCGTCGCATCATCGGCGCGAGGGTAGCACGCGACTTTCCGCGCAGGGTGAACAGAGCACGTGCCAATGGGGCATCAATACCCATGCACCGGCCGATGCGCGCGCACCGCCATCACCAGGCCCAGGCCCGCCAGCAGCGACACCGCGGACGTGCCGCCGTAGCTGAGCAGCGGCATCGGCACGCCCACCACGGGCAGCAGGCCGGACACCATGCCGCCGTTGACGATCACGTAGACGAACAGCGCCATGCCCAACGTGCCGGCGAGCAGGCGCGAGTAGGTGTCGCGCGCATCCATCGCGATCCACAGGCAGCGCCCCACGACGAACAGGTACAGCAGCAACACGACGGCCACGCCCACCCAGCCGAACTCCTCCGACAGCACCGAGAAGATGAAGTCGGTGGTGTGTTCGGGCAGGTAATCCAGGTGCGACTGCGAGCCCTGGCCCCAGCCCTTGCCGGTCCAGCCGCCGCCGCCGATGGCGATCTTCGACTGCAGGATGTTCCATCCTGCACCGAGCGGATCGTTCTCCGGATCGCGGAAGGTCAGGATGCGGTTCTGCTGGTATTCGCGCAGGAACGAGAACCACGAGATCGGCGCGAACATCACCAGTCCCACCGCGGTACCGCCGAGCACGCCGGCGGTGATGAACCACCACCACGACAGGCCCGCCAGATACAGGCCGAACACGCCGCTGGCCGCTACCAGCATGGCGGTACCGAAATCCGGCTGCAGCAGGATCAGCCCGGTCGGCAGGCCGATCAGCAGCGCCGCCACGATCGTCGTGCGCCAGCCCGGTGGCAGCGGCTCGCGATGCAGGTACCAGGCCAGCATCATCGGCAGCGCGATCTTCAGCAGCTCAGAGGGCTGCAGGTAGAAGAACTTCAGATCGATCCAGTGCGCGCCGTGCTTGCCGGTGCCGATGAACAGCACCAGCACCAGCGGCACCAGCGCCACCGCGAACACGCCGGGCGTCCATGCGCGCAGGCGCACCGGGGTGATCCGCGACAGCGCCCACATCGCCACCAGCCCCACGCCGAAGCGCACGCCTTGCGCCAGCACCAGGTGCGAACCGAGTGCTTCGCCTCCGGCGCTGTACAGCACGGCCAGGCCGATCGCCATCAGCGCCAGCAGCGCGCCCAGCAACGGCCAGTCGAGCGTGCGCAGCAGGTGGCGCAGCAGATCGACGCCCCAGCGCAGGAGTTCGGTCATGCCGACCTCCTCGACGCAAAGGCGGCTTCAAGCCCCTCTCCCTGCGGCGACCGAAGGAAGTCCCCGTGGGAGAGAGGGGTGGGGGTGGGGGTGGGGGTGGGGGTGGGGGTGGGGGTCGGGACAGGCGCGATGGCCGGCATGTTCGAGCGAAAAGGTACGAGCGCGGCCACGCCATGAACGCCTCCGCCCATCCCCTCTCCGTCGCCCCTCACCCCAACCCCTCTCCCGGCGGGAGAGGGGCTCGGAACCTGGCTCGGAACCTGGCCCGGGCTCGGATTCGCATTCGTCGGCTGCGCCGGCGCCGGTGTCGGCGATGCCGGCGGTGTCGCTGGCGTAGTGCCGACGGGAACCCCTTCCTCGCCCTCCTTCTCCGGCATCTTCCCCAGCAGGTACGCATCGAAGATCTTGCGTGCCATCGGCCCGGCGGTGCTGCCGCCGTAGCCGCCGCCTTCCACCGCGATGGCGATGGCGATGGTCGGGTTGTCCGCCGGGGCGAAACCGACGAACAGCGAGCGGTGGCGCAAATGCATGGGCAGGCTGCGTGGATCGACCGCGGCGGTGCCACGCCGGCTGATCACCTGCGCGGTGCCGGTCTTGCCCGCCATCAGGTAAGGCGCCCCCAGCGCCACGCGCCAGCCGGTACCCCCCGGCCGCATGGTGTCCTGCATGCCCTGGCGCACCACTTCGACGTTCCCCGGGTTGGGACTGATCGGGACCGGCGGCGGCTGCGGCACCGGCTCCCACGGGCGATCGAAGCCCACGCGCGTCTGCGCCACCAGATGCGGCCGGCGCAATTGCCCGTCGGCCAGGCCGGCGGTGGCGCGCACCAGCTGCAGCGGGGTGACCTTCCAGTCGCCCTGGCCGATGGCCGCATTGACGGTGTCGCCCGGATACCAGCGCTCCCTGCGCGCCTTCAGCTTGGCCTGCGGCGACGGCAGGATGCCGCCGATCTCGCCACGCAGGTCGATGCCGGTGGGCTGGCCGAAGCCATAGTGCGCCATGTACTCGTCGAACTGCGCGATGCCCAGGTCCAGCGCCAGCCGGTAGTAATAGGTGTTCACCGACTGCGAGATCGACTTGCGCAGATCGGTCACGCCGTGGCCGCGCCGGCTGGCATCGCCCCAGCCGCGACTGGTCCCGGGCAGGTAGAACATGCCGGTGGATACCACCGTGTCCTCGGGCCTGCGCTTGCCGCTGTCCAGGCCCGCCAGCGCGATCAGCGGCTTCAGCGTCGACCCCGGCGCCACGCCGCCCAGCACCAGCCGGTTGAACTGCGGCCGCGAGGGGTTTTCGTTGAGGATCCGGAAGTCCTTGCTGGAGATGCCGTTGACGAACAGGTTGGGGTCGTAGCTGGGCAGGCTGACCATCGCCAGGATCTCGCCGGTGCGCGGATCCACCGCGATCGCCGAACCCTCCAGCTCACCGAAAGCGTCGACGATGGCCTGCTGCAGGGTGGCATCCACGCTCAGCCGCAAGTCGGTGCCGGCCTGGGCGGGCACGCGGCCGACCACGCGCAGCGCGCGCCCTTCCACGTTGGTCTCGACCTTCTCGTAACCGATCTTCCCGCGCAGCTGTTCGTCGTAGTAGCGCTCCAGCCCGGTCTTGCCGATGTGGGTCAACGCACTGTTGATCTCGCCCAGCTGCTCCAGGTCCTTTTCGTCCACGCGCCCCACGTAGCCGACGATGTGCGCGAACAGGTCGCCGTAGGGATAGCGCCGGGTCAGGTAGGGCACCAGCTCCACGCCCGGGTAGCGCCAGCGGTCCACCGCGAAGCGCGCCATCTCCTCCTCGGACACGCGCAGCTTCAGCGTGATCGGGCGGAAGCCGCGCGAGGTCTTGCGCGTGGCATCGAAGCGTTCGATGTCCTCGGGCGAGAGCGCGATGATCCTGCCCAGGTCGGCGACCAGCTTCGCCGGGTCCTTCACCTTGTCGGGGGTGACGTCCAGCCGGAACGCGGGCACGTTCTCCGCCAGCAGCCTGCCGTTGCGGTCGTAGATGGTGCCGCGGCCGGGCACCACCGGGCGTGGCCGGATGCGGTTGGCTTCCGAGCGCGTCGCGTAGTCGTCGTGATCGATCACCTGCAGCTTGAAGTACCAGGCCGCCAGCGCGACCAGGCAGGCGCCGACCACGGCGAAGCCGATCACCGCGCGACGACGGAACTGGTCCGCCTCGGCATGCGGATTCTTGCCGCGCCGGCGCAGGCCCGCCATCGCTCAGCCCCGCTTGCGGCGGCCGAGCCGCAGCGCATCCATCAACACGAACAGCGGGGGCCAGAACAGCATGCCCAGCACCGGCGCCCACCAGTAAGGCCACGGCAGCGTCGGCTCGCCCAGCGCCAGATGCACCACCGTGGTCACGATACGATCGTTGAGCAGCAGGCCGCCGATGGCCAGTGCCTGCTGCGAGACCGGAAAGAAGCGCAGGCGCGCGCGGAAGCGCTGCACGATGAAGGCCATGATCAGCAGCCGCAGCGCTTGTTCGCCCAGCAGCGTGCCGAACATCAGATCGGCCACCAGCCCCACGATCACCGCCAGGCCCAGCCCGGCGTTGTCCGGCGCCTCGATCACCCAGTACGCCAGCACCAGCGCCAGCCAGTACGGGCGCAGCGGCTGCAGCAGGTCGGGCAACGGCAGCAGGCCAAGCAGCAGCGCGACGATGAAGCTGAGCGGCATCAGCCAGCCGGTGCGCGCGCGACTCATCGCTGGGGCTCCTGCGTGGTCGGGCGGGGCGAAGGCCGAGCTCCGCGATTGACCCCCTCTGCGGTGGCGGGCGCACCGCCGTTGAGCCCCTCTCCCCTCGGGAGAGGGGTTGGGGTGAGGGCCGGGACGTTCGCGGGGCGCGGAGCTTGCGGGGAAACAGTGGCGGGCGCGGAACCGCTCTGGCTGCCCGCACCCGTCCCGACTCCGTCGCCCCTCACCCCAACCCCTCTCCCGAGGGGAGAGGGGCTCTGGGTCGCGGGCGCGGCAGGTGGCGCTCCCGCTGGCTGCGCGGCACCTTCGACAGGCGCTGCCGCCTCCGGCAAGAAGCGCGACGGATCCGCCGGCGGCAGCGGCTGCGGCGGCGCGGACTTCAGCAGCAGGACGTCGCGGCCGCGGTCCAGGCGCGCGGCCGGGGTCACGTCGCCGACGAGGAACGCATGGCTGTCGTCGGGCCGCAGCGCGGCCACCTTGCCGACCGGGAAGCCGGCCGGAAACCGCCCGCCCAGGCCCGAGGTCACCAGCATGTCGCCGACCTGCACGCCGCTGTTGAGCGGCACGTCGGCCAGCTCCAGCAGGTCGCTGCGCCCGCGCCCATAGACGATCAGGCGCACGCCGTTGCGCGCAACCACCACGGGCACGGCATGGTCGGGGTCGGTGAGCAGCAGGACAGTGGCATGGGCCGGGGTGGTTTCGATGATCTGGCCCATCAGGCCACCGGCATCGATCACCGCCTGCCCGACCGTGGCGCCTGCGCGGCTGCCCGCATCCAGCACCAGGCGCTGGCGGCCCGGCGCCAGGTCGATGTCCAGGATGGGGGCAAGCTGCACGTCCAGGCCGCGCGCAGTCTTCACCCCCAGCAGGGCGCGGAGCTGGGCATTGTCCGCCGCCGCGGTCTGCAGACGGGCCAGCCGCGCATTGGCCACCAGCATCTCGTTGCGCAGGCGCCTGTTTTCCTCGATCAGCCCGGTGCGGGTGGCGGCATCATCCTGCACGCGCGTGGTGAGCCGTCCGGGCAGGCCGGCCAGCCACCACAGGGGCTGCGTCACCACGTTGGCCTGCGCGCGCACCTGCGAGAGCCAGCCACCGCGATGATCCAGGATCACCAGGGCGATGGTCAGCGCCAGATAGGCCAGCAGCCGCAAGGTGCTGGCGACTTCGCCGGGACGGGAGGCAACGGGAGGGCCGGCGTAGGAGGGCACGGGCGGACGATCAGGTGCGGGAACGGGGAACAGGGAACGGGGAATGCCCCATTCCTGTCGATGGCATGGTGCTGGGCTGGCCGCCGAACGGCGACCGTTTCGGTCCCGGGAGACGCGGAAACGGATACCAGGCGCGAACCTGCACTCCCTGTTCCCCGTTCCTGGTTACCCGCCTCATTCCGGCGCGAAGAACTCGTTGCCGTGCATGTCGACCAGTTCCAGCGCACGGCCACCACCACGCGCCACGCAGGTCAGCGGATCGTCGGCGACCTGCACGTGCAGGCCGGTTTCCTCGCTGATCAGGCGGTCCAGGTCGCGCAGCAGCGCGCCGCCACCGGTCAGCACGATGCCGCGCTCGGCGACGTCGGCGCACAGCTCCGGCGGAGTCTGTTCCAGGGCCAGCTTGACCGCGCTGACGATGCCGGACAGCGGTTCGTGCAGGGCTTCCAGCACTTCGTTGGAATTGATCTTGATCATCTTCGGCACGCCCTCGGCGAGGTTGCGGCCGGAGATTTCCATCTCCTGCACCTCGGCCTGCGGGTAGGCGCAGCCGATCTCCAGCTTGATGCGCTCGGCCGTGGCTTCACCGATCAGCATGCCGTGGTTGCGGCGCACGTAGTTGGTGATGAACTCGTCGAAGCGGTCGCCGCCGATGCGGACCGACTGCGAGTAGACGATGCCGTTCAGCGAGATCACCGCCACCTCGGTGGTGCCGCCGCCGATGTCGATGACCATCGAACCGCGCGCCTCGGTCACCGGCATGCCGGCGCCGATGGCGGCCGCCATGGGCTCCTCGATCAGGTAGACGTCGCGGGCACCGGCCTCCTCGGCCGATTCCTTGATGGCGCGGCGCTCGACCTGGGTGGAGCCGGCCGGCACGCACACCAGCACGCGCGGGCTGGGGCGCAGGAAGCGCGACTTGTGCACCTTCTTGATGAAGTACTTCAGCATCGCCTCGGTGTAGGTGAAGTCGGCGATCACGCCGTCCTTCATCGGGCGGATGGTGGTGATGTGGCCCGGGGTGCGGCCCAGCATCTGCTTGGCCTCCGCGCCGACCGCCGCGACCGAACGCGAACCGCCGATGGCGCGATCCTGGCGCACCGCCACCACCGAGGGCTCGTTCAGCACGATCCCCTGCCCGCGCACATAGATCAGGGTGTTGGCCGTGCCCAGGTCGATGGACAGGTCGTTGGAGAACATGCCGCGGAGCTTCTTGAACATCGGGGGACGGGTTCCTGCTGGGGGCGGATCGCCTTGAAATGGCGATTTTTTGGGCAAAAAACGAAGTCAGCTAGCCTAACAATCCGGCATGGTGCGGGCAAGGAAAAATCTCGTGAATCCCCGGCGAAAACCGCTGTCCACGTCGCCTGTCCGCGCGCATGCCCCCGGCGATCGCGCGGCCGCCATCGCCCGGGCAAGGCTGGTCGGCACCGCCCCCAGCCGGTAACCTTCGCACCGGCGCGCCGGGAATGGGGCGCACGTCCCGATTTTCCTGCGGCCCGGGGCGGCCGCACCCGCCTCCAGCCGAGTCTGCCGATGTCCGCACTGATCTGTGGTTCCCTTGCCTACGACACCATCATGGTGTTCCCGGACCAGTTCAAGAACCACATCCTGCCGGACAAGGTGCACATCCTGAACGTGTCGTTCCTGGTGCCGCGCATGCGCCGCGAGTTCGGCGGCTGCGCCGGCAACATCGCCTACAACCTCAAGCTGCTGGGCGGCGACCCGGTCCCGATGGCCACGGTGGGCCAGGATTTCGGCCCCTACCGCGAGCACTTCGTCGAACAGGGCATCAACCTGTCCCAGGTGAAGGTGATCGACGAACTGTTCACCCCGCAGGCCTTCATCACCACCGACCACGACAACAACCAGATCACCGCCTTCCATCCGGGCGCGATGATGCGCAGCTACGAGAACCACGTGAAGGACGTGCCCGGCGTGAGCTTCGGCATCGTCAGTCCCGACGGGCGCGAGGGCATGCTGCAGAACGCGGCCGAGTTCGCCGAGGCGGGGATCCCCTTCATCTTCGACCCGGGCCAGGCCATGCCGCTGTTCAACGGCGAGGAGCTGCGCCACTTCATCGAGCTGACCGACTACGTGACGGTCAACGACTACGAGTCGAACCTGCTGCAGGAGCGCACCGGCTGGAGCGAGGCCGACATCGTCAAGCGGGTGAAGGCCTACATCACCACGCGCGGCCCGCACGGCTCGCAGATCCACACGCCGGAGAAGACCTACGACATCCCGCCGGCGCACGAGCGCCGCGTGACCGATCCCACCGGCTGCGGCGACGCCTTCCGCGCCGGCCTGATCTACGGCATCGAGAAGGGCTACGACTGGCTGACCATCGGTCGCATGGGCAACCTGATGGGCGCATTGAAGGTCGAACATCCGGGCACGCAGAACCAGCGCTTCGATTTCGACGAGTTCAACGAACAGTTCAAGCAGCAGTTCGGCTACGCACTGTAAATGTGAGCCGAGAGATGCGGCCGGCGATGTCCTGTCCGGCTGCCGTTCGGCGAGCGCCCCCCGCTCGGCTTTGTGACGTAAGGTAACTCCGGGGGATCGGCCCGGAGGCCTGCCCCGCGCAGTCGGCAACAGGCAGGGGCAACATGGTCGCGCAGCATCCGCACTCCACTCCGCAGGACTTCCGCGCGTCCACGCTCGCGACCGCGCGCCAACTCCTCCTGCAGGCGCTGCTCGTGGCGGGTGTGGTCTTCCTCGCCAGCGGCCTGGGCATCCTGACCCGCCCCGAATCCCAGCTGGCCACGTTCTGGCCCACCAATGCCCTGCTGCTGGGCCTGTTCGCACGCCGCCCCGCGCTGGCCTCACCGGCCGGCTGGGCCGCGGCCGCGCTGGGCTACGTCGCCGCGGACCTGCTGACGGGCACGTCGCTGCCCACCACGCTGCGGCTGACCGCTGCCAACCTGGCCGGCGTGCTGGCCGGCCACCTGGTGTTCAGGCACCTGCGCGAGGAAGACCGCCGCCTGCTGCACCCGCTGTCGATGCTGTGGCTCTTGGCGGCATCCACCGCGGCGGCTTTCTGCGCCAGTCTGGTCGGCAGCCTGACCTCGCACGCGTTGATGCGGATGGGGTTCCTGACCGCCAGCGGCTTCTGGTTCTCCGCCGAACTGGTCAGCTACTTGACCCTGCTGCCCGTGGCGCTGCTGGCGCCGTCCCCCGCCAGGGCCGCACGCGCATTGCGGCACCGGGTCGGGCGCATCCGCCAGCGACCACTGCTGCTGGCGCCGGTGCTGGCGCTCGTGCTGACGGCCCTGCTGGGCGTGGCCATTGGCGGGCCGGGTGCTATCGCGTTCCCGGTACCGGCGCTGCTGTGGTGCGCACTGGCCTACCGGCTGTTCACCACCGCGGTGGTCACCGCGCTGCTGTGCATGTGGACGCTGATCGCCATCGCCCACGGCATCATCGATCTGGAGCTGCCGGACCAGAGCGCGCACCCCGTGATTTCGCTGCGCATGGGGATGGCGTTGCTGGCGGTGGCACCGCTTACCGTGGCCAGCGTGAACGCGACGCGCAACCGGTTGCTGGCCACCCTGAACCATGCCGCCGACCACGACCCACTGACCGGCGTGCTCAACCGCAGCGCCTTCCTGCGGCGAGGCCTGGAACTGGCGGAACACATGCAGCGGACCGGCGGCACGGTGGCGGCGATGATGCTGGACATCGACCACTTCAAATCGGTCAACGACCGTCACGGCCACGCCGCGGGCGACGCGGTGCTGACGACGTTCGCCGGCCGGATGCGCGATCACCTGCGCGAGGATGGCCTGTTCGGGCGATTCGGCGGCGAAGAGTTCGCCGTGCTGCTCACGGGCGTGGACGCCGCGGCCGCCCTCGTCGTCGCGGAACGACTGCGCCTGCTGGCCAGCGAGCTCATTCCTCTCGAGGATGGCTGCCTGCTGGACATCACCGTCAGCGTCGGGGTGGCGTCGGCGCCCGCACGGATGACCGGGCTGGAACAGTTGCTCAGCCAGGCCGATGTCGCGCTGTACCGCGCGAAGGCGATGGGGCGGAACCGGGTGGTCGGCGCATGAGCTGACCGGCGCCGTGCGCGCTCAGGCCTGCGCCATCGCATGCAGCAGGGCCGCGGTGCCCGGATCGGCCGGAAAGAAGGACTCGATCGCGAGTTCGGCCAGGGTCACGTCGTTGGGTGTTCCGAACACGGTCGTCGTGCCGAGGAACGACAGCACCTGGCCATCGGGACCGCGCAGCTGCAGGGGCACGATGATCGCCTCCGCCGCGCCGGGGTCCTCGGCCTCGCCACCGGGATACGCCGCCAGTTCCTTCCGCAAGTCGTCCAGCACGGGGTCCTGGGTTGCCTCGTGCTGATGCTGCAGACGCTCGAGGATGTGCGCGCGCCACTGCGGCAGGTTGGCGATGCGCGAGGACAGGCCATCCGGATGCAGGCTCGCACGCAGGACATTCGGGACGGGCGCGAGCAGCGCTTCCGGCAGGCCTGCCATCAGCCGCTGCGCGGCGGCGTTGGCCGTCACCAGGTTCCAGTGCCGGTCGATCGCCAGCGCCGGGTACGGCTCATGCGCCGCCAGGAGGCGCTCGATGGCCTCGCGCGCGACCTGGAGTGCCTGCTCGTCCCAGCGGTGCTCGCGGTACATCGGCGCGAAACCCGCGGACACCAGCATGCGGTTGCGCTCGCGCAGGGGCATGTCCAGCACGGCCCCCAGCCGCATCAGCAGCGCGCGGCTGGGCAGCGAACGATGAGTCTCCAGGAAGCTCACGTGCCGCGTTGAGACGCCCGCCGCATCGGCCAGGTCGAGTTGCGTCAGGCGGCGGCGCTGGCGCCAGTCGCGCAGCAGGTGGCCGAAGGGCGTGGCGGGGTCCATGCAGCGACCTTAGCACCCGCCCTTCACTGCCCGCTTTACCCACCGGGTAATCGACGGCATGCAGATGCATGCCGACCATGAATGCCACCCTGACGACACGAGGCACTACCATGAATCCGCATCCTGCACCCGACACCCGCCTGCGCACGCTCATCCGCTGGGATGTCGCCATGACCCTGCCCGTCGGCCTTGCGATGGCCCTGCTGGCGGCACCGCTGGCCGCCGTCACCGGCCTGCCCGAGATGCTGCTGCGCAGCGTCGGCCTGACGTTGCTGCCCTATGTGGCGTGGCTGCTCTGGCTGGCGCGCCGGCCATCCGTCCCGCGAGGCACGGCATGGACGATGGTGGCGATCAATGCGCTCTACGCGATCGAATGCATGCTGTTGCCGCTGCTGGGCTGGATCGCCCCGAATGCCCTGGGATGGGCCTTCCTGCTGGTGCAGGCGGTGGTGGTGGGCAGCTTCGCCCTGCTCGGCACACGCGTCCTGCGCGCGCCGGTGCAGCGTGCCGCCATGCGCTGATCCCGACGCGTCGCACCCTCACCGTGGCCGGGTCACCACCCGGCCATCTGCTTGCCATCCAACCCGCCCGTCTCGAATACGGCCTTGCGCATGCTGCCGTCCTTCACCGGGAACTCGATCTCCAGGACCTTGGTCTCGCGCGCCAGGCGCCAGAGCGCCTTGTGGTCGTCGATGAACATGGCGGTGGCCTCGTCGGTGTCCGGCCGGTTGGCCGACATCCGCTTCGGCGTACCGCCATCGGCGACCACGGTCACCTGGCAGCGGCGGTAGCACGCCTTCGCGAAGTCGCTGGCCTGCAGCACCAGATAGCTGCTGCGCTTCCACTTGGGATGGTCGCGGAACACCAGTTGCACCGGCTTGGCGCCGGTGCCGTCCACGTCCACGGGGTCCTTGCTGAGGATCGCGGCCGAGCGCTGCGTGCCGCCGTCGGCGGACACCTGGGCATAGTCCCACAGCGATTCCATCCGGCGCTGCTCGCGCGCCGCCTCGGCCTTGGCCTTGACCTCCTGCAGCCCGGGCCCGATGCGTCGGGCGGCGGCGCTGTCCGGGTACTGGTCGAGCAGGGCGACGCCGTGGGTGCGCGCCATGTCCCAGTCGTTGGAGGCCAGCGCGCTGTCGTACTTCTTCGCCACTTCGTCGGCCTGCTGCTCGATGGCGGCGGCCTGGGCGGCGGCCTGCGCCGCGCGCTCGGCCTCGCGGTCGCCACAGGCGGCGACCGCCGCGGCGCAGGCGAGGGCCAGCAGAAGGGGCTTGATCGTGTGCTTCATCGGGATGTGCCTCGCTGGATCAACAGGGCGACCGCGGCCGCTACGTCGTCGGGTTTTTCCATGATGGACATGTGGCCGCATCCATCCAGTGAAACCTGGATCGCCTGCGGCATCTGCCGGGCGTACAGCGCCATCGCGCTGGGATCGATCACGCGATCCTGCCGGCACCACAGCAGCAGTGCCGGCTGCCGGATCGCGGCGGCCATCTCGCCGGGCAGGAAGCGCTCCCCGCCGCGACCGATACGGTCCAGCACCTGCTGCTCGAACGGCGCCTGCGCGATGCGCCAGTCGATCACCGCGCGCGAGGCGGGCCAGGGGATGGCGGGCTGCACGCTGCGGTCGTGGAAGACGGTATCCAGATACCGCTGCAGCGAGGCCGCGTCGTCCACCGCGAAAGGATTCTCACCGGCCAGCACGTCGATGCCGAAACGGTTGTCGCGGAAGCGCACGCCCGCCGCATCGATGAGGCCTACGCGCGCCACCACATGCGGATGCCGCGCCGCCGCGACCGCGACGATGCCGCCTCCCATTGAATGGCCCAGCAGGACGATGGGGCTGCCCTCGCGGCGGACGCGCTGCAGGAACTGCGCCAGGCGGTCGGCCTGTGCGCTGAAGCCGTAGTCGGCGCCCTCGATGCGCTGGCTTTCGCCCCAGCCCGGCAGGTCGGGGATCACCAGCCGGTAGTGCCCCCCCAGCCGCTCGGCCAGCGGGTACCAGTTCTCCTTGCTGCCGGTGAAGCCGTGCACCATCACCACGGTGGGCGCCGCCGGATCGGCGGCCTCACGCTCGTCGTAGACCCACCGGTGGTCTCCGACCACCAGGCGTTGCTCCCACAGCCCGATCCACCACCCCTGCAGCGCCATGCCGGCGCGCACCGGCGCCATGGGCTCGCGCCAGATCCACGCGGCGATCGCGCAGACAAGAACGGCCGCCACCAGGGCGACCGTCCTTGCGCGGGTCAGGCGGACCGCCATGCCTTACTGGCCCGCCGACGCCTTGGCCAGCACGGCCTCGACCGAACCGGTCGTGATCGGGTGGTAACCGGGCTTGGCACGGGCGAAGGTTTCCTGCGCGAAGGCCAGGCCGTCCGGCGTCTTCACCAGTTCCTCGTAGATCGGCATGATCAGCTTGCGACGGCCGACGCGCTCGATGAACTTCGCGATCTCCGGCCGCGCGTCCACGTAACCGCTGCGGATCGTCAGCGGATACCAGCGCATGGCGATCTCGCCATTGGCGGTGCCGGTGAAGTGGTAGGCGTCATCCAGCTGCTTGACCTGTTCCACCGTCAGCTTGTCGCCCATGCCTTCGATGAAATGCACCCACTGCTGGGTGATCCAGGCATCGGTCAGCTGCGGGTTGGGCAGCTGGCCGCTGCCCTGCCAGGCGATGCGTGCGGTGTCGGTGTTGGAGAAGCCGCGCGACTGCACCTGCGGCGCGCCAGCGGGAATACCCGGCGCGTAGATCCATTCCTGGATCTCCGCGTCGCTGACCAGGTTGGGGAGCTTGTCGAACAGGTGCTTCTTGGCGTACGCCAGGAACTGCTCGGTGGTGATGCTCTGGAAGGCGAAGTGGTCGAAGTAGCCGCGCAGGAAGGCGTCGAACTCCTGGCGGCCGAAGCGTTCCTCCAGCATCTGCAGGAACCAGGCGCCCTTGTCGTACGACACGGCGCTGAGCGCGTCGTCGGCATCCAGCTTCGTGCCCGGCTTCACCGCCAGCGCCTGGGTGGCCACCGGCATGGTGGCGATTTCCTTCTTCAGCGCGTTGCGCGCGATCGCGTACTCCATGCTGGACTGTTCCTTGCCATACAGGGATTCGACGATGCGGTTCTCCACGTAGCTGGTGAAGCCCTCGTTGAGCCAGCCGTGCTTGGCGCTGGAGAAGGTCACCAGATTGCCCGACCAGCTGTGTGCCAGCTCGTGCGCGATCAGCGAAACCAGCGTCTTGTCGCCGACGATCACGGTGGGCGTGATGAAGCTCAGGCGCGGGTTCTCCATGCCGCCGTAGGGGAACGACGGCGGCAGCACCAACATGTCGTAGCGGTCCCAGCGGTAGGGGCCGTACAGCTGCTCGGTGGTGGCGATCATCTTCTCGGTGTCTTCGAACTCCTTCGTCGCCTTGTCGACCATCGCCGGCTCGGCCCACACGCCGCTGCGCGCGGAGATCGGCTTGAACGCCAGGTCGCCGGCGGCGATCGCCATCAGGTACGACGGGATCTTCTGCGGCATCTTGAAGCTGTAATCGCCGTCGCGCGCGGCCGCCGGATCGTTGTCGGCGCTCATCAGCACCATCACGTCCGGGCGCGAGGTCACGTGCGCGGTGTAGGTGTAGCGCACCTGCGGCGTGTCCTGCAGCGGCACCCAGCTGCGCGCGTGGATCTGCTGCGACTGGCTGAACATGAAGGGCAGCTGCTTGCCTTCGGTCATCTCCGGCGTCAGCCACTGCAGGCCCGAGGCCTCCGGCGAACTCGTGTAGGTGACGCGGACCTTGGCGTTGCGGGCCGGCGTCTCGATGGTCAGCTTGCTGCCCAGCACCGGGTCCTTGGCGGCCAGCGCGTACTGCAGCGGCGACCAGGCGCCATCGGCCTCGCCTTCCACCTTGGAGATGGTCAGGTCGCGCGTGTCCAGCACCAGCTGGGTGGCGGCCTTGTCCTTCCAGTCCAGGGTGTAGGTCGCGGTGCCGCCGATGGTCTTGGCGTCGAAATCGACCGCGATGTCCAGCGCCAGGTCGGCGATGGCGACTTTCTGCGGCTCGGCGTAGGAATGCTCGTCGTGGTCGGCGACCTGGGCGACGGCGGGTTTCTTGGGCGCGGCCACGGGGGTGGACTCGGGTTCCTTGGAGCACCCGGCCGCCAGCACGGCGGCGCAGGACAACAGCAAAGCCAGTGAACGCATCAGGGGACTTCCAGCGATACGGGGGAAGTCCCTAGTTTACCGCGCCGGGCTGGGGCTGCCTTGCCGGCGGCCGTCCGGCGCCCATTCCGTGGCACCTTGTAGGAGCGGGCCATGCCCGCGATGCTCTCAAGCGGGGTGATGGAAAAGCATCGCGCCCATGGGGCGCTCCTACAGGGCGCTGGGCGCCCTTTTCAGACCTTGTAGCCGGTGTGGATGGCCACGATGCCCGCGGACAGGTTGCGGAAACCGGTCCGGGCGAAGCCGGCAGCATCCATCATCCCCTGCAGTTCGGCCTGCGCCGGGTGCTTGCGGATGCTTTCGGCCAGGTACTGGTAGCTGCCGGCGTCCTGGGCGAACAGCTGGCCCAGCTTCGGCAGCACCTTGAACGAATGGAAGTCGTAGACCGGCTTGAACCAGTCCACGGTCACTTCCGAGAACTCCAGCACGCGGGCCTGCCCGCCGACCTTCAGCACGCGGTGCATTTCGCGCAGCGCGGCGTCCTTGTCGGTGACGTTGCGCAGGCCGAAGGCGATGGTGACTAGGTCGAAGCTGGCGTCCGGGAACGGCAGCGCCTCGGCGTTGCACTGCACGTATTCCAGCCCCTGCACCAGCCCGCGGTCGGTCATGCGGTCGCGGCCCACCGACAGCATGCCGGCGTTGATGTCGCCCAGCACGATCTGCCCGGCATCGCCCACGCGGTCCTTCAGCAGCGCGGCGATGTCGCCGGTGCCGCCGGCCAGGTCGAGCACGCGGTCGCCGCGCTTCACCTGGCAGGTGCCCACGAAATAGCGTTTCCAGACCCGATGGATGCCCAGGCTCATCAGGTCGTTCATCAGGTCGTACTTGCCGGCCACCGACGTGAAGACCTCGCCGACCAGCTTCTGCTTGTCCTTGGCGGCGACGTCGCGGAAGCCGAAATGGGTGGTGCCGCGTTCGTAGGGGGATTCGCTCATGGCCGGATTATCGCACTCCCGGCGCCCCGGTCGCATGCCGGCGCCGAACGCGTCAGGCTGGCGGTCAGCGCTCCATCAACGCGCACAGTGCACGGACACGCAGGATCTCGGGCAGCACGCGGCAGCCCGTCCTTGCCGCCGCCCGCGGCGCTGTCCGCGGCGCCGGCACGCGCGGCGCCGGCGCGGAGGACGAGGAAGCCGCGACCGTGGCCGGGCGCTCCAGGACCGGGGCCGGCGAACTCATCGAGCGCGGCCGCGGCCCCACGCGCACCACGAAGCCATTCGCGGTGGTGGATACGACTTCCACCCAGTGCCGCTCGTCGGGGGTGTTCCAGCGTCCGCCCACCTTCAACATCGAGCCCTCGTTGTTGGAGACGTTGGCGGCCGGGACATCCCGGTCGATGCTGTAGGCGATGCCGTAATCCTCCAGCTTGTGGATGATCACCGCGTCGCCGGCGAGCTTCGCCTCGTACGTTCCCGTACGTCGCCGCGCCTCCAGCGTGTAGATGACGGTCTTGTAGGGATCGGCCTGCGCCGGCATCGCCAAGACCGCCAACTGCACCTGCGTGCTGCCCACCACGCTGCCGGCGTCGAGGACGAATTCCTGCGTTTCGGGGTTGTCGGCCGCGATCACGCGCTTGCGCGCGGCAGGCAGCCAACCCAGGCGTTCGCGCTGGTACATGTTGAGGTGCTTGGGCAGCGTGCCGAACGTGGCATTGCTGGTGGCGTTGCGCCATGCATCGCTCATCAGGTCCCAGGGATTGTCGTAGGTGTCGCCGTCGCCATCGCTGTTGTTGGAGTGCGGCAGACCATAACCATGGCCCATTTCATGGGCGAGCGGCGCCAGGTTGTTGAAAGACCAAGGCGGACTCCAGGTCACGCGCGTGCAGGTATAGACGCCGTCGAGCGTGGCGCAGGCGCCGCCACCCCAGGCGCTGCCATCGAGCTCGCCATTGAACATCAGATTGACGCCCTGGATGCCGCTGAAGTCGACCTCGGCTTCCGCCGCCGCCGCGCAGTCGGCGAAGAGCGTCGACAGCTGCGCCCGCTCCTTGCCGTTGACCGTGGCCATGTACGCGGCACGCGGCTGCGGCAGCGTGTACCAGCCGTGCGCGGAACTTCCGGCCAGATTGACCTGGTCGTAGGACACTTCCGACCAGTAATGCCCCAGTTGGCCGGGCGCGTTGCCGTATTGCGCCTGGAAGTACTCGCGCGGCTTCTGCTCGGTCGCGATATCGGCGAACTTGCACATCAGGGTGATCCAGCGCGTGGCACCCAGCACCGGCGCCGACGCCATCACGCGTCCGTCCGCACCGGCGGCCAGTGCGCGCTGCGGCAGCCGATCGGTGGGCACGATGGCCTGGATGACCTGCGCGGGCTGCGATGCGGCCATCACCTTGGAGGACGACGCCACGTTGGCCTGCGCGCCATAGGAGACCGCCACGCGCCGGTTCGCCAGTGCATACAGATCGCCAGCCGCACGCCGTGCCTGGTTCACGTCCAGCGCGATGCGCCGGCCCGGCCCGATCTCCAGCCAGGCATCGAGCTGCGGCGCCTTCTGCACACGCCCCGGCAGCGCGCGCGGGGGATCCGCCCACTGCAGTTGCAGGACGCCCTGCACCACGGTCTCCGCCTTCGAGGGCAGAACCGGGACCAGCCAGACCAGCGCCGACATGCACGCAACGATGAGCGTCCGCACATCCACGCATCTCATGCCCGCTGTTGGTTGCCCGACCACGCCCGTCTCCGCTTTCGACCGGCGGATCGACATGACGCCGCCTCGCCAGTCGTGTCGGCCGGCAGGCGTGCGTCTTGAGCGTGTACGAGCGGCAAAGGCCGCTTGCGCGGCGCGGATGTTTCGAACTGCGATGCAGGTCGGGATTCGTAGCGGACTGCGTCACGTCTCCTGTGGCGCAGGACCGGCGCACGGGATAGGGTCCGCCCCGTACGCCGTCGGGAAAATCCCTACGCGTCAGGGCTCGCGCATGGCGCACTGTGGCGATGTTGCGCCACGCACGCCACCGCATCGCTCCGGTGGTTTGCGCCCTCTCACGGGAATCGCCGGCGTCGATCGTGTCGACGACGACGACGCAGACACCTGCGCAGGCCGCACCAGGGGTGGCAGCGGGCTGCTCATCGCGCGTGGGGGTCCGACGGTCACCACGAACCCGGTCGCGGTCTTCGCCTTCACGGTGACCGCGTGCGAGCCCTCAGGGGTAAGCCAACGCTCACCCACCTTGAACATGGAGCCCTCGTTATTCGCACGATTCGCAGGCGGCACGTCCGCGTCGATGCTGTAAGCCGTACCCGATGCCTGGACCTTGTGGACGATCACCGCATCACCGGCCAGCGCGCCTTCGTAGGGGCCTTCCCGCTTGCGTGCTTCCAGCGTGTACACCACGGTGGCGTAGGGGTCGGCCTGCGGCGAGAGCGACAGCACCAGCATCTGCACATTGCCGGATCCGGCCAGATGCGCGTAGTCGAGTGCGATGTCGCGGGTGGCCAGGTCGCCCAGCACGATGACCTGCTGGCGCGCACCGTCCACCCAGCTGAGCCGGTGCCGCTGGAAGATGTTGATGTGCTTGGGGCGGGCGCCGTAGGTGCCGTCCGGCATGGCGTTGTACCAGGCATCGCTCATCACGTCCCAGGGATTGTCGTACGTATCGCTGTCGCCGTCGGAATTGTCCGAATGCGGCAGTCCGTAGCCATGTCCCATTTCGTGGGCCAGAGGCGCCAGGTTGCGGAACGACCAGGGCGGATTCCACGTCACCCGCTTGCACAGCCGGACGCCGCGGACGGTCGCGCAGCTCTGGCCGCCCCAGGCATAGCCGTCCAGGTCGCCGTTGAACATCAGATTGATCCCGACCGGCGCGTTCAGATCGAGCGTCGCAGGGGCGGATGACGCGCAGTCGGCGAACAGCTTGTTGAGATCCGCCTTGTCTTCGCCGTCGACGGTCGTCACGTAGGCCGATCGCGGATTCGGCAGGGTGAACCAGCCGTGTGCGGTGCTGCCCGTCAGATCGATCTTGCCGTACGAGACCTCGCGCCAGTAGTGCCCGAGCTGGCCCGTGGCCTCTCCGTACTGCGACTGGAAGAACGCCTGGTCCTTCTGCTCGTCGGCGACGTCGCTGAACTTGCACATCAGCGTGAGCCAGCGCGTGGTGCCGCCCACCGGGGCGGCCGCCATCACGCGCGCGCCGGCCGCGTGCACGGGCGCCGACTGCGTCGTCCGGTCGACCGGCACGATGGCCTCGATCGTCCGCATGGACGATTTGGCGGCGCCCGGCGCGGCAAAGGCCACGGCCACGCGCCGATGGGCGAGCACATACAGGTCGCCGGCCGCGCGCCGCGCCTGGACGGGATCCAGCGCGATGCGCGAGCCATCGTCCTTCACCAGGTGAACGTTGAAGCGCGGCGCCAACCTCACGCGTCCCGGTGCAGGCCGCGCGGGGTCGCCCCATTCCAGCTGCAGCGTGCCCTGCTCGATGGCCTGCGCACGGATGCTGCCGGCGCCCGCCAATCCCAGCAAGGCGCAGGCGAACGCCGCCAGCGCACGAAACCCCTTCGCTCCCGTCTCCCTGTCCATGTGCCACTCCATCGCATCGCCGATACGCATCGCGCATCTGGTGCGTTGTAGTGGGCTTGCGCGCACCGCGCCGTGAGTGACATCACACTCGACCCTATGTGATGCTTGTTTCCTTGAGCAGCGTCACGCTGCAGGCCCTGGAAGACCGCCCCATGCTCGACCGCCCCGACTATCGCGCCCTGCTCGACACCGCCATCGCCGAAGCGCGCCAGGGACTGGCCGAAGGCGGCATTCCCATCGGCGCGGCGCTCTATCACCAGGATGGACGCCTGCTGGGCTGCGGCCACAATCGCCGCGTGCAGGAAGGCGATCCGTCCGTGCATGGCGAAACCGATGCCTTCCGCAAGGCCGGCCGGCAACGTCGTTACCGCGACACGATCATGGTCACCACGCTGGCGCCCTGCTGGTACTGCAGCGGGCTGGTGCGCCAGTTCAATATCGGCACCGTGGTGGTCGGTGAGTCGGTGAACTTCCAGGGCGGACTGGACTGGCTGCGCGCATCCGGCGTCGACGTCATCGACCTGCACGACCAGGAATGCATCGACCTGCTCGGCGACTACATCCGCGCCAATCCCGAGGTGTGGAACGAGGATATCGGCGAGGATTGAGCCACGGCCTCGCGGTTCAGGCCTTGCGCACGAACTCCGACTTCAGGCCCATCGCGCCGATGCCGTCGATCTTGCAGTCGATGTCATGGTCGCCGTCGACCAGGCGGATGTTGCGGACCTTGGTGCCGACCTTGACCACCAGCGACGAGCCCTTGATCTTCAGGTCCTTGATGACGGTGACGCTGTCGCCGTCCTGCAACACGTTGCCGTTGGCGTCCTTGACCACGCGTGGACCCTCTTCGGCGACGACGGGCGCCTCGGCCGACCACTCGTGCCCGCATTCCGGGCAGACCAGCTGCGCGCCGTCCTCGTAGGTGTACTCGGACTGGCATTGCGGGCAGGGCGGCAGCGTGCTCATGGGCGATGGCGGGTGCGGAACGGGAACGGGCCTCAATTGTAACCGACGCCCCTGCCTCCCCATCCCCATGAAGGAAGAACCCGCCTCGCGGCGGGTTCGTTGCCTCAGAGGATGTAACGGCTGAGATCCGGATCCTGCACCAGTTCGCCCAGGTGCGCATCGACGTAGGCGCGGTCGATGGTGACGCTCTGGCCGTCGCGGTCGGGCGCCTCGTAACTCAACGTATCCAGCAGGCGCTCGAGCACCGTATGCAGCCGGCGCGCACCGATGTTCTCCTGTCGCTCGTTGACCAGCGCGGCGATCTCGGCCAGGCGATCCACGGCATCGTCGGCGAACCGCAGCGCCACGCCTTCGGTCTTCATCAACTCCACGTACTGCCGGGTCAATGCGGCCTTGGGCTCGGTGAGGATGCGGATGAAGTCCTCCTTGCTCAGCGCGGACAGCTCCACGCGGATCGGGAAGCGGCCCTGCAGCTCGGGGATCAGGTCGCTAGGCTTGGCCAGGTGGAACGCGCCGGACGCGATGAACAGGATATGGTCGGTCTTCACCGTGCCGTACTTGGTCGACACGTTGCTGCCCTCCACCAGCGGCAACAGGTCGCGCTGCACGCCCTCGCGGCTGACGTCGGCACCGCTCATGTTGCCGCTGCGCTTGGCGACCTTGTCGATCTCGTCGATGAAGACGATGCCATGCTGCTCGCAGGCCTCGAGGGCGGCGGCGCGGATGTCGTCCTCGTTCACCAGTTTGGCGGCCTCTTCTTCGATCAGCTGCGGGCGCGCGGCCTTGATGGTCACCGTGCGCTTGTGCGTCTTCTGCCCGCCCAGGCTGGAGAACATCTGCCGCAGCTGCTGGCCCATCTCCTCCATGCCGGGTGGCGTCATGATGTCCACACCGACGTTGGCCGACAGCTCCAGTTCGATCTCGCGTCCGTCCAGCTCCCCGCTGCGCAGCTGGCGGCGCAGCTTCTGGCGGGTCTCGGACTCCTTCGACGACGGCTCGGCACCGATGTCGACGGTGGTCGTGGCAGCGCCAAAACCGAAGCCGTTGCCGCCCGCGCCTTCACGCCGCGGCAGCAGCGCATCCAGGATGCGTTCCTCGGCGCGCTCCTCGGCCTGGGTACGCATGCGTGCCTTGGCCTGCTCGCGGTACATCTTGACGGCGGTGTCGGCCAGGTCGCGGACGATCTGCTCGACATCCTTGCCCACGTAGCCGACTTCGGTGAAGCGCGTGGCCTCGACCTTCACGAACGGCGCGTTGGCCAGCGTGGCCAGGCGGCGCGCGATCTCGGTCTTGCCCACACCGGTCGGACCGATCAGCAGGATGTTCTTCGGCATCACTTCGTTGCGCAGGCCGTCGTCGAGCTGCATGCGGCGCCAGCGGTTGCGCAGCGCAATGGCGACCGCCCGCTTGGCGGCCTGCTGGCCGACGATGTGGCGGTCCAGTTCCTGCACGATCTCGCGCGGGGTCATGGTGGAAGAGCCGGGATTGGTCATGGCCGTGATTCGTGATTAGTGATTTGGGATTGGTCAGAAGCAGTAGCAAAGGAAGGGGAGCGGCGCGAAGTTCGTTGTTGCCAATCACGCATCACAAATCACCCATCACAGCTCTTCAACGACCACGTTGCGATTGGTGTAGATGCAGATGTCGCCGGCGATGTTCAGCGACTCGACGGCGATGGACTTCGCGTCCAGTTCGGTATGCGCGAGCAATGCGCGTGCAGCGGACAAGGCATAGGAACCGCCGGAACCGATGGCGATGATGCCGTCCTCCGGCTCGATCACGTCGCCGGTACCGCTGATGATCAGCGAGGTTTCCCGGTCGGCGACGGCGAGCAGCGCCTCGAGCTTGCCCAGGCGGCGCTCGGTGCGCCAGTCCTTGGCCAGTTCCACGGCGGCGCGTGTCAGCTGGCCGTGCTTCTCCAGCTTGGCTTCGAACAGTTCGAACAGGGTGAACGCATCGGCCGCCGCGCCGGCGAAGCCGGCCAGCACCTGGCCGTCGCGACCGAGCCGGCGCACCTTGCGCGCATTGCCCTTCATGACCGTGTGGCCCAGCGTCACCTGGCCATCGCCCGCGACGGCGACACGGCCGTTGCGGCGCACGGACAGGATGGTGGTGGCGTGGAAGACGTGGGGGTTCTGGCTGGGGTCCATGGAGGCCTCCGGGGTGTTCCCCCAGAGGTGGGGACGCCGCTCCTCGGTTCAAGCATGACCTTTGGGAGGACGCCCTGCACACCGGCCGCAGGCTGGGATGCAGCGCAGCGGAATCCCAGCAACCCCGGGATATCGACCGCCATGCGCTGGGATTGCGCGTTGCTTCATCCCAGCCTACGGCCTGCCTATTTCTTCCGCTTCGCCCGAGGATGCGCCGCGTCGTAGACCTTGGCCAGGTGCTGGAAGTCGAGGTGCGTGTAGATCTGGGTGGTGGCGATGTCGGCGTGGCCCAGCAGTTCCTGCACGCCGCGCAGGTCGCCCGAGGATTCGAGGATGTGGCTGGCGAAACTGTGCCGCAGCATGTGCGGATGGACGTGCTTGAACAGACCCTGCCGCTGCGCCAGCTGCTTGATGCGGATCTGCACCGCCCGTTGCGAGATCGGACCGTCAGCGCGCCCTGGAAACACGAAGCCGTCGTTGCCGGCGGGGCGTTCCTGACGCCAGTCGGCCAGCGCGTTGCGTGCATGCGAGCCGACCGGCACCTTGCGCTCCTTGCTGCCCTTGCCCAGTACCGTGACCAGGCCGCCGGCCATGTCCAGGTCGCGCCAGCGCAGCGCGCACAGTTCGCTCAGACGCAGGCCCGAGGAGTAGAACAGCTCCAGCAGCGCGCGATCGCGCTTGCCGAGCGGCGCGTCGGTGGGCACTTCCACCAGCCGGACGGCCTCGTCGGCATCCAGCACCTGAGGCAGCTTGCGCGGGGCCTTGGGCGCACGCAGCGCAGCCGCGGGACTGGCCGCGATGCGGCCATGCTTCAGCAGCCACTGGTAGAAACTGCGACAGGCCGACAGGCGGCGCTGCAGGCTCTTGGGCGACAGTCCGCGACGATGCTCGGCGGCAACGAAGCCGCGCAACGCTTCGGATTGAACATCCGCCAGCTCGGTGATGCCCTGCGCCTGCACCCACTCCGTCAGCGCGGCAAGATCGCGGCGGTAGGCATCCAGCGTGTGTGCGGAGACACGGCGCTCCACGTCGAGATACGCCAGGAAGTCGGTGACGGACAAGATTCTTCCCTCCCCGTCATTCCGGCGAACGCCGGAATCCGGGCGGCCTGGGCGTTTGCCTCAGGCCGCCCGCCAGGGCAAGAGCGCGATGGATTCCGGCGTCCGCCGGAATGACGGCACGAGGCGCGCGCCTCGCCTCAACCATCGAACCGCTTCAACGCCGTCGCCAGCGTCTCGCCCATCATGCGCAGGAACAGCGTGCCCATGCCCGGATAGAAGCGGTTGCCATCGCGGCTGCCCACGGCCACCAGGCCGATGCCGGGCAACGGCAGCAGCGCCGACGAGGCGATCTCATCCGCGCGCGCGCCGTACAGCAGCACGTGTTTCTCGGGCTGCAGGCGGCCGCAGATCGGCTCGCCGTCGCGCAGGCAGTCGCGGAACGGGGCCATGTGCGGATTGTCCGCCGACACCACCTGCAGCCAGTCGCTCTCCTCCAGCCCGGGGATCGGTTCCAGCAGGACGATGCTGACGCGGTCGCCGTTGAAATCCTCGGCCAGCGAGGCCGCCATCGCGCGCACCGTATCTGCGGCGCTGCCCTGCTTCATCAGGGTGAGCGCCAGCTGGTGCGTGCGCACCGCCAGGCGTTCGTTCTCCTGCGCATTGGCGAACAGGTCGCCCAGCCGCTTGGACAGTTCACGGTTCTTGTCGCGCAGCACCTCGAGCTGGTAGCTGGCCAGCGAGGCCGTGGGGCCTTCGTCGCGCGGCACCACCAGGCTCAGGGCCAGGTCGGGGAACTGCTTCAGGAACGTCGGGTGCCGTCGCAGCCAGGCCGCGACTTCGTGGGCGCCCAGCTTCTCTTGCGTATCGCTCATGCTTTCCATTCCCCTTCGAATACGAATGCCGCCGGCCCGGACATGATGACCGGCGCGTCGTCGGACGGCCAGCGGATGCGCAGTTCGCCGCCCGGCAGCGCGATGGCCACGTCGCGGTCCACCCGGCCGCGCCGCATCAGCACGGCGGCGGCCGCGCACGCGCCGCTGCCGCAGGCCAGTGTTTCGCCCACGCCGCGCTCGTAGACGCGCAGGCGCACGCGGTCGGGCGCGACCACTTCGGCGAAGCCGACATTGACCGACTCGGGGAAGTGCGGCGACCGCTGCAGCAGTGGCCCGTAATGCAGCACGGGCGCAGCGTCGACGGACGGCACTTCGATCACGGCATGCGGATTGCCCATCGATACGGCGCCGAACCGCAGCCTGACGCCCTCGTCCACGTCGGCGTCGTACTCCGCGCGCGGCGCGTCGAATCCCCGCATGGGGATGCGGGCCGGCGTGAACTCCGGCACGCCCATGGCGATGGCATAGCGATCCTCACCCAGACGCTCCACCGCGTGCGTCGCCAGCGGACTGTCCACGTCGAACGTGCTTCCCGTCGCCGCACCGTCCCGCACCAGCCACGCCGCCACGCAGCGCGCGCCGTTGCCGCACTGTTGCGAGGGCGAACCGTCCGAATTCCAGATGCGGTAGGCCGCCACCGCCGCGGCGCTGCGCGGCGCTTCGATGGTCAGGATCTGGTCGCAGCCCACGCCCCGGTGGCGATCCGCCAGCGCCGCGGCCAGCGCGGCATCCGGTGGCGGCAGGCCGTCGCGCAGGTCCAGCACGACGAAATCGTTGCCGGCCCCATGCATCTTGGTGAAACGCATCGCCGTGGCCCGCGGGTACGGGGACTCAGCCATTCCCGTCGGTGGCAGGCACCGTGGCGGGATCGATCGGCGGTTCGGACGGCACGGCGTCGGCCGCGGGTGGCACGGCATCGGCGGGCGTCACGGGCGCCTCTTCGACCGGCTTCTCCGGCATGAACAGCGGGCCCTTGGCACCGCAGGCGGACAGGGCCGCCATCAGGGCGGCGGCAAGGAAAAGACGGGCGTTCCGGTTCATGCCGAGAGTATAGCCACAGCCCGATGAACGCGGCGGCCGCTCAGTCGCTGCGCGGCGGCTCCGGACGCATCCACAGCCAGGCCCCCACCACGGCCATGCAGCCCATCGGCAAGGCGACCATCCACCAGCGGTGCGAACCGGTCCACCGCATCAGCGCGAGCAGGATCACGGCGCTGAAGAGCATCGTCCCCGTGGCCGCCCACTTGGCGCGCCGCGACACCGCGCGGTGCAGATGCCAGTCGTGGATCATCGGGCCGAAGCGCGGATGCGTGACCAGGTGACGGTGCAGGCGCTCCGAACCGCGCGACGCGGCGTATGCCGCGACCAGGATGAACACGGTGGTCGGCAGCCCGGGGACGAACACGCCGACGATGCCCACCCCCAGGCTGGTATAGGCCAGCAGCCACCAGGCCCAGCGGAAGCGGGCTGGCCTCGGCTCGGGAAGTTCGCGCGGTGGCGGCGGCGGATCGTGCACGGCGACCTTGTACCCCAAATCGACAGCCGATGGCGCGAACAGCCGATGCCCGACGCGGATCACCGCACCCCACCCTGCCATGTCGCGCCTCCGCCGACGAACTCGTCCCCACCGTTATCGGCCGTGGCCCGCGGCGCTGGAGCCCCTCGCTGGCGGGGATACCGGAAACGAAGAAAGCCGGGTTTCCCCGGCTTTCTTCCTGTCCCGCGATGCCACCTACTTCGAAGCGACGCCCAGCTGGTCCAGCATGAAGGCGAACATCTCGGCACGCTCGCGGTACTGGCGGAAACGACCCGACTTGCCGCCGTGGCCGGCTTCCATGTTGGTGCGGAACACCACCGGGCCCTTGCCGGTGTTGAGGTCGCGCAGGCGGGCGACGTACTTGGCCGGCTCCCAGTACTGCACCTGCGAATCCCACAGGCCGGTGCCGACGAACATCGCCGGGTAGGCCTTGGCCTGCAGGTTGTCGTAGGGCGAATACGTGAGGATGTAGTCGTAGTAGCCCTTCTCTTCCGGATTGCCCCACTCGTCGTACTCGTTGGTGGTCAGCGGAATGGTGGGGTCGAGCATCGTGGTGACGACGTCGACGAACGGCACCAGGGTCAGGATGACCTTGTACTTCTCCGGCGCCATGTTCGACACCGCGCCCATCAGCAGGCCGCCGGCGCTGCCGCCCATCGCCGCCACGCGGTCCTTGGCCGCGTAGCCTTCCTTCACCAGGTAATCGGTGACGTCGATGAAGTCGGTGAAGGTGTTGATCTTGTTGTAGAGCTTGCCGTCGTCGTACCACGCACGGCCCATTTCCTGGCCGCCGCGGATGTGGGCCAGCGCGTAGACCACGCCACGGTCCAGCAGGCTGACGTTGGTGATGCTGAAGTTCGGGTCCATCGACGCGCCATAGCTGCCGTAGGCGTACTGGAGCATCGGCGCCTTGCCGTCGCGCGCCACGTCCTTGCGGTACACCAGCGTCACCGGGATCTTCGTCTTGCCATCCCGCGCCGGCGCCCACACGCGCTCGGTGACGTACTTCGACGCATCGTAGCCCGGCACGGGCTGCTGCTTCAGCTGGCGGCGTTCGCCGGTCTTGGTGTTGATCTCGTAGGTCGTGGCCGGCGTGGTCATCGAGGTGTAGCTGTAGCGCAGCCAGTCGGTACCGGTTTCCGGATTGGCCGACAGGCCCATCGAGTACGCCGGCTCGTCGGCCTTGACGTAGTCGCTGCTGCCGTCGGCCTTGATCACGCGCAGGCTTTCCAGCGCGTTGGCGCGTTCGGCCACCACGCTGAAGCCGTCGAACAGTTCGAAACCCTCGACGAACACGTCGTCGCGGTGCGCCACCCAGTCCTTCCAGTCCTTGCGCGAAGTCGAGTCGGTCGGCGCGGTCACGATCTTGAAGTTGGTGGCGCCATCGGCATTGGTGCGGATCACCCAGCGGTCGCCCAGGTGGTCGGCCTGGTATTCCACGTCGCGCTCGCGCGGGGCCAGCACGGTGAACACGCCGGGGCTGGCGGCCGGCGTGCAGCGCATTTCGGAGGACACGGTGCTCTCGACGCTGATGCAGATGAACTTGTCGTCGCGGCTGCGGCCGATGCCCATGTAGAAGCTGTCGTCTTCCTCTTCGTAGACCAGCGCGTCCTGGCTGGCCGGCGTGCCCAGCACATGCGCCTTCACCCGCTTGCTGAGCAGGGTCTTCGGGTCCTTGTCCACGTAGAACAGCGTGCGGCCGTCGTCGGACCACACCAGGTTCGGCTCGGCGTTGGTGACGGTGTCCGGCAGCAGTTCGCCGGTGTCCAGGTTCTTGAAACGGATGGTGTACTGGCGACGGCCGTTGGTGTCGTCGGCATAGGCCAGCAGGCGGTTGTCCTGGCTGACCTCGTAGTCGCCGACGTTGTAGTAGTCCTTGCCTTCGCCCAGCGCGTTGACGTCCAGCAGCACCTGCTCGCCGGTGAAGTCGCCGGCGGCGTTGGCGGCCTGGATCGACACGGCATCCACGCCCGGGCCGTCCTTGCGGCGCGCATGCACCGGATAGTCCTTGCCGGTGACGAAGCGCGCGTAATACCACCAGCCGCGCTCGCGGTACGGCACGCTGGCGTCGTCCTGCTTGATGCGCGCGACGACTTCGTCGTACAGCTTGTCCTCCAGCGGTTTCAGCGGTGCCATCACCGCATCGGTGTAGGCGTTCTCGGCGTTGAGGTACGCCAGCATCTCCTTGTTCTCGCGCTTGTCGTCGCGCAGCCAGTAGTACTCGTCGTTGCGTTCGGCACCGTGCGGCGCCTTCACCACGTGCGGCTTCTTCGCCACATCGGGCGGGGTGGCGCTGGCGGCCAGGGCGGAGGTGATCGGGGTGCTCATCAGGACGGTGGCGGCAAGCAGAAGGGAGGTGGGCTTCATGGATGGGGTCCGGGGACGCGGGATGCAATGGCGACGCCCCTCCGGAGAGGGGCGTCGGACGCTTACTTGGTCAGTTGCTGCCAGAGGAAGGTGTAGGCCAGCGCGCTCATGTGCGCGGCCTGGGCGTTGTTGGCCGCACCGCCGTGGCCGCCTTCGATGTTCTCGTAATAGCGCACGTCCTTGCCCGCCTCCAGCATCTTCGCGGCCATCTTGCGGGCATGGCCCGGATGGACGCGATCGTCGCGGGTGGAGGTCATGAACAGGGTCGGCGGGTAGTCCTTCTTCGCGTCGAACAGGTGGTACGGCGAGAAGGTCTGGATGAACTCCCACTCGGGGGTATCGGGATTGCCGTACTCGGCCATCCACGAGGCGCCGGCCAGCAGGTGGCTGTAGCGCTTCATGTCCAGCAGCGGCACCTGCACGACGACGGCGCCGAACAGCTCCGGGTACTGCGTCAGCATGTTGCCCGTCAGCAGGCCGCCGTTGCTGCCGCCCTGGATGCCCAGGTGCTTGGGCGAGGTGATCTTGCGGGCGATCAGGTCCTGCGCGACCGCGGCGAAGTCCTCGTACGCCTTGTGGCGGTTGGCCTTCAGCGCCGCCTGGTGCCAGCGCGGGCCGTACTCGCCGCCACCGCGGATGTTGGCGACGGCGTAGACGCCCCCCTTCTCCAGCCAGCCCTTGCCCACGCCGCCGGAATAGCCGGGGGTCAGCGAGATTTCGAAGCCGCCGTAGCCGTACAGCAGGGTCGGCGTGCTGCCGTCGTATTTCAGGCCTTCGGGGCGGACCAGGAAGTACGGCACCTTGGTGCCATCCTTGGAGGTGGCGAAGTGCTGTTCGATCTTCTTGCCCGAAGCGTCGAAGAACGCCGGCATCGACTTCAGCTGCTCGGGCGGCTGGCCGATCTCGGCCAGCGACAGCGTCGTCGGGGTCAGGTAGTCGGTGACGGTCAGCCACACCGCATCGCTTTCGTCGCTGTCCACGTCGCCGACCCCGACGGTGCCGAAGGACGGTGCGCCGACGAAGGCGCTGGTGGTCCAGCCCGAGGCCGACGGCGTCAGCACGCTCAGGCGGTTCTTCACGTCTTCCAGCACGTTGAGGACGAGGTGGCTCTTCGTCCAGGTGAAGCCGGCCAGCGAGGTCTTGTCGGTCGGCGCGAACAGCACGTCGAACGCGCGCTTGCCGGCCATGAAGTCGTCGAACTTGGCCGCCAGCAGGCTGCCGGCCGCATAGGTCTTGCCGCCGACCGTCCACGGCTCGCGCAGCTCCAGGGTCAGCCACTCCTTGTGCACGCCCTTGTTGGCCGAGTTGGGCGCATCGATCTTGGCCAGCGTGCCATCGGCGCGGCGCAGGTACAGCTCGTCGTTGTAGAAGGCCAGCGTGCGGCTGACGAAATCGCGCTGGAAGCCCGGCGTGTCGTCGTGGAACGCCGCGATGTACATGTCGTCCGGCTTGCCTTCGTAGACGACGGTGGCGCTCTCCAGCGGCGTGCCGCGCTTCCATTCCTTGGCGATGCGCGGATAACCCGAGCTGGTCATGCTGCCGTCGCCGAAGTCGGTGTACACGTAGACGGTATCGGCGTCCTTCCAGCCCAGGCCGCCCTTCGCCTCGGGACGGTAGAACCCGTCGGCGAGGAACTTCTTGTTGACCAGGTCGAACTCGCGGGTCTCATCGGCGTCGGCGCCGCCGCGCGACAGCGCGATCAGGCAGCGGGTGTAGTCGGGCTTGCGGCAGTCGGCGCCGTGCCAGACCCAGTTCTTGCCCTCGGCCTTGTTCAGCGCGTCCAGGTCCAGCACGGTCTCCCACTGCGGCTGTGCCTTGCGGTACTCGGCCAGCGTGGTGCGGCGCCAGACGCCGCGTTCGTGCTGCTTGTCCTTCCAGAAGTTGTAGTAGTAGTCGCCGATCTTCTGCACGCCCGGGATCTTGGCGTCTGAATCGAGGATGGCGCGGATGTCCGACTCCAGCTGCTTGAATGCCGGCGTGGCCGCGATCTCGGCCTCGGCCTTGGCGTTGACGCCCCTCACCCAGTCGAGCTGCTTCTGGCCTTCGACCTCTTCCAGCCATGCGTACGGGTCGTTGGACACGTCAGCCTCTTTCGCGTGGACAGGAGCGGACAGGGCGCCCGCAACGGCAAGGCCGGCGGCCAGGCAGGCGTGGGTGAGTATGGGCATCGGGAGTGGCTCCGGAGGTGCAGTTCATGAACATGCCACGCTAGCACAAGGCCCGGAGGCCACCCCCTGCCGAAGGTCAGGCCGCCCGGGCCGGACCCGTGCCGCGGGCGCGAAGGCGCCGGGCCTGCGGTGCGCGACGGCGGGCGGCCGCCGGGCGGACCCGGCGCAACACCGTCGGCACGCGGAAACGGTGCAGCGCCCACCAGGCCGCCACCGGCATGCCCACCAGCCACAGCGGCAGCCATCCGAGGGCGTCGGTGCTGGCCCGGGCCAGCGGCACCAGCAACACCAGTGCCAGGCCCGCAAGCACGACCCTGCGCAACGCACGGTCCAGGCCGGCGTCGGGACGATCCTGGGAAGCGGGGGACGAAAAGTCGAACGATGCGGCGGACATGGCGGCGGACTCCCATGGGTTGATGTCGGTACGCCGTCACACTCGCTCACGCGCATCTCACGGATTGCGACATCCCCGGTTAACATCGCCGTCGCATCCTGATGACTAGCGTGTCCGTATGACAGGGAGGAAGGAGTCCCACATGCCCATGCCGTTGTTTCCCCGCGTAGCCCGATGTGCCCTGATCGCCCTGCTGCTGGTGCTGGCCACCGGCTGCACGAGCCGGGGCGAGGTGCAGAAGGGACCGGCGGCCGTGGACCTGCCCCGCTTCATGGGCACCTGGCACGTGGTGGCGCACATTCCCTACTTCGCCGAACGCGGGCACGTCGCGGCACGTTACGAATACGCCTTCCGCGACCGCGACAAGGTCGGGGTTGCGTACCACTATCGCGAAGGGTTCGACCAACCCGAACAGGTGCGCGAAGCGCGCGCGTCGGTGAAGGAAGCCTCGGGCAACCGCGAATGGACCTTGTGGTTCGTGGGCGTGGTGCCGGCCAAGTGGCGCATCGTCGAAGTGGCGCCCGACTATTCCTGGGCGCTGGCCGACTATCCGGGTCGCGACATGGGCTGGGTCCTGGCCCGCGACCCGATCATGGACGACACGCTTTACCAGGACCTGGTGAAGCGCGCGCGCGACCACGGCATCAATGCCCGCCAGCTGGTGCGCATACCGCAGGTGCCGGAACAGGTGGGCAAGCCGGGGTTCGGGGAACCGAAGGCGCCGTAGACCGCAAGGATGGCGGGCTGTGGCCGCGACATCAGTCGCGATGACGGACTAAACGCGATCCGCGAAGCTTCGCGACTCACATCGCTCCCACGCCTGCAACGGCGCTACTTCTTCTCGTAGTTCGACAGCGCCAGTTCCAGCAGCGCTTTCGCCTGTTCGCGCAGCACCGCCGGCTCGACGATTTCCGCGTCGGCGCCATAGTGCAGGATATCCATCAGCAGCTCGCGGGAAACGCTGTAAGGGATCTTCAGCTCGTAGCGGCCATCGGGCAGGTGGCGGCCCTGCTGTTTGGAATGCCACTGTTCGTCGGCGACCCAGCGCGCGGCTTTGGCGCTGAAGACGATCGTCGCCCAGCCCTTGGGCTCGCCGGAGAAGATGCCGTAACTTGAGGCCAGGTGCTGGTTGAGCTCCTCGTTGGGCAGGTCGCGCGCAGGCTCCTCGCCCAGCCGTGCATTGCCGATACGGTCCACGGCGAAGCTGCGCAGGGCGTTGCGCTCGTGGTCCCACGCGTCCAGGTACCAGTTGTCGCGATAGTGGGTGATGCGCTGCGGCGACACCGTGCGGCGCGTGCGCTCATCGGTCGAACGTGCGCGGTATTCGAACTGCAGCTGCTTGCGTTCCAGCACGGCCGAGGCGACCGTGCGGAAGCTGGCCTCGTCCAGCTTGCGGCCGCGGTGCGGAATGACGCGCACCCGGTCGACCGGCCACTGCGACACGCCGGCGTGGTCGGCCAGCAGGCCCTCGATCCGCTTCTGCAGCGGTGCCAGCGCGCCCGACAGCACGCCACCGCCCGTGCGCACCAGCAGCTGCTGCGCGGCCAGCAGCGCGTAGAGTTCTTCCGAACTCAGCCACAGGCCGGGCAGTTCGAAACGCTCGCTCTCCGTGGCGTGGTAGCGGAAGCCGGCCTCGCCATCGCCCTCGATGGGCGCCATCAGCGCGTCGCGCAGATAGGCCAGGTCGCGGTAGACCGTCGCGCGCGAACAGCCCAGCTCCTCCTGCAGCCGCTTCACCGTGACCGGATAACGGGCAGCCTTCAGGATGCGGTGCAGGGCGGTGATGCGTTCGATCTTGTCCATGGGCGGCACGGCAGGGGGCGTGTCCGGATTATCGCCGAGGCATGGCCGTTTTCATCGCCTGCCTGCCGTTGGAAGCGATACAGGGGGCGCTGCGCCGACGGCGCCTGGGGCCCGTGCGGTGCCAGGCGCCACGGCGTGTCCACGCCGCTGCGGCGCCCTCAACGCACGGACCCCAGGCGCCTTCTCCGCTGCCATCACCTCAATGCGTCGTCGCCCGACGGGCCGTCATGACCCGATCCGCTGCCGGCGCACCGCCATGCTTGGTAGCACCGCCTCCACCCCACGCGACCGTGGACCGGGACCTTGTCCGGACCGCCGAATCCCGGATGCAGCGGCCATCCAAGCCCGCAGGAGCACCGAAGCGGACCTCAGGCCCTGCCGACCGTGACGACGATCCTGAATCACGCGCCCGGCCGTGGCAGAATGCATGGCGCAAACCTGAATCGGAACAAGTACTTGGGTTGTTGCTCCGACGGCCGCTGTCTACCATGTAACCGCTTACATCCCGCCCCGAGACCTACCATGCCCCGCCCGATCTCCGCCTCCCTGCTCGCGTCCGCCTTGCTGGCGGCAGGCCTGGGCCCCGCCCGGGCCACCGAAGTGCTGCTGCCGCGCAACGACAAGGTGGAGGCCCCGCACGCGGGCAAGGGCTTCGGCAAGGAAAGCAGTACCGCGTTGCCGGTGGTCGCCATGGCCGTGCGCCCGGTGCCGGAACCCGCTCCCGAACCCACGCCGCCCGCCCCCACATTCACCGGCGGAGGCGAGCTGGGCTTCGCCGCGGCCAGCGGCAACAGCAATACCGAGAGCTTCAACGGACGCCTGGACCTGACCTACACCGACGGCGGCGCCTGGCGGCACAGCGCCAGCCTGTTCGGCCTGCATTCGCGCTCGGAATACCTCCGGACCCACGAAGACGGCAGCCAGGTGCGCGACACGCGCACCACCGCCAACCGCTACACCGTCACCGCCAACAGCGCCTATTTGATGGACGACCGCGGCACGCTGAACACCTCGCTGCGCCACGAGGAGGACGATTTCGGCACCTACAGCCGCCAGCAGTCGCTCAGCCTGAGCTACGGCAACCGGGTGATCGAGAACGATCGCGCGCACCTGGACCTGCAGGTGGGGCCCGGCTATCGCCGCGCCTACGACACGCTCGATGGCCGCACCGAAGCCAGCCTGATCGGCCGCGGGCTGATCGACCTGCGTTACGCGCTGAGCGAGAACACCGAGATCGTCAACAAACTGCTGGTGGAGTCGGGCGAATACAACACGTTCGCGCAGAACGACCTGGGCGTGTCGGTGACGATGAACTCGCACCTGGCCCTGAAGGCCGGCTGGCAGGCGCGCCACAACAGCGACGTGGCGCCCGATATCAAGAAGACCGACACGCTGACCACCATGAACGTGGTCTACCGCTTCAAATAGGCTCGCGCGCCGCTCAGGCGAGGAAGGCGCCCGCGCCCTGTTCCAGCAGGCGCGCGGCGACCCAACGGCCCAGACCCTCGGGGTCGTCCAGCGGGCCCCTGCCATCGGCCCGGATCACCTGCCCTTCCGCCGCCGAGCCCACCAGACCCGACAGCACCAGCGCATCGGCGTCGCGTTGGGCGAACGCCGCCACCGGTACGTGGCAGCTGCCGTGCAGCGCCCGGTTCATCGCGCGCTCGGCCTCCACGCAGGTGCGGGTGGCAGCATCGTCCAGTGCCGCGAACAATGCGTGCGTGACGGGATCCTCCGCACGGCATTCCACCGCCACCGCGCCCTGCGCCGGCGCCGGCAGCCAGTCCGGGGCGTCCAGGCGCGCGCGGATGCGGGCCGCGAAACCCAGCCGCTGCAGGCCCGCGCAGGCCAGGACGATGGCGTCGTAGTCGCCCGCATCCAGCTTGCCCAGACGCGTATTGACGTTGCCGCGCAGGTCCAGAAGCTGCAGGTCCGGGCGCAGTGCGCGCAGCTGTGCCTGCCGGCGCAACGAGGACGTGCCCACCCGCGCGCCATGCGGCAGCGCGGCGATGCCGTCGTAGTGGTTGGACACGAACGCGTCGGCGGGATCGGCGCGGGTCAGGATGGCCGGAAGCGCGAACGGGCCCTCCAGCTCCATCGGCACGTCCTTCAGCGAATGCACCGCGCAATCGGCCTCGCCGCGCAACATGGCGAGTTCCAGCTCCTTGAGGAACAGGCCCTTGCCGCCGATCGCGGCCAGCGAACGGTCCAGCACTTCGTCGCCGCGCGTGCTCATCGGCACCAGTTCCACGGCCAGGCCGGGATGCGCGTCGCGCAGGCGCGCGGCGACGTGTTCGCTCTGCCAGAGGGCGAGCGGGCTCTTGCGGGTGGCGATGCGCAGCGTGGTCATGTGGGCATTATCCCGCATGCCACGACCACTGCGCAGGTCAGAGCGCCTTGACCGTCTCGCGCAGGCCGGCCACGCAGCGCCGGCTGACTTCCAGCGGTGCCTTGCCGTGGCGCAGGATGGCCTGTACATGGCCGTCCCCGACGCGCTTGATCTCGACCAGTTCGTGTCGCGCCACCAGGCAGTTGCGGTGGATGCGCACGAAGCGCCCGCCGAATTCCTCCTCCAGCGACTTCAGCGACTCCTCGATCAGGTCCTCGCCGCGCGCATGGTGCACGACCACGTACTTCTCCTCGGCCTGCAGGTAATGCACCTCGTCGACCGGAATCAGGCGGAGGCTGCCGCGCAGGCGCGCGCACAGGTGCGTGCGTGGCTGCTGGTTCGACGTCGCCGGCGCATGCGTCTCGCGCCCGGCGATGAAGGTGCGCGCACGCTCCAGTGCCGCCGCAAGGCGCTCGGAGCGGATCGGCTTCATCAGGTAGTCGATGGCGGCCGCCTCGAAGGCGGACAGCGCGTGCTCGTCGTAGGCCGTGCAGAACACCACCGCCGGCCGTGGATCGAAGGCCGCCAGGTGGCGGGCGGCTTCCAGGCCATCCACGCCGGGCATGGCGATGTCGAGCAGCACCATGTCGGGACGGTGCTGCGAACAGGCCTGCAGCGCATCCAGGCCGTTCTCGGCCTCGGCGACCACGTCGATGCCGGGATGTTCGGCGAGCAGCGCGCGCAGGCGTTCGCGCGCAAGGGGTTCGTCGTCGGCGATGACCACTTTCACGGCAAAGGCGTCCTCGATGAACGTTGGCGTGATCCCCCGCGGCCTAGGTTACCCATGGCGGCGCCCTGCGTCACCCGTCGGGGACGCACGGCCATTACAACGCAAACCGCCGGCCCATCCAGTCACCCAGGTCACGGATTTCTTCCGCACAGACCTGGTGGGCCATGGGGTAGCGGTGCCATTCGACATCGAAGCCCAGTTCGCCGAGCGCTTGCGCACTCTGCTCGGCATGGATCAGCGGAATCACCGGATCGCCCGTGCCGTGGGCCATGAACACCGGCTGCGCAGTCGCCGCCGCGACCCGATGCCGCGCCGCCTGCGACGCGCCCGGCAGGTAGGTCGACAACGCGATCAGGCCGGCGAGCGGGACCTGCCGGCGCAGGCCGGCCGCCAGCGTGATGGCGCCGCCCTGCGAGAATCCGGCCAGCAGCAGCCGCTCCGGCGCGATGCCGCGCGCCTGCTCGCGCGCGATCAGCGCATCCACCTGCGCCAGCGACTCCTCTATCCCGGCGCTGTCCGCCCGGGTGGGGAAGTCCATGCCCACGATGTCGTACCACGCGCGCATGCGCACGCCGTTGTTGATCGTCACCGCGCGCACGGGCGCGTGCGGAAACACGAACCGCAGCGCGGGCCAGTCCGGCCGCACCAGTTCCGGGACGAGCGGCGCGAAGTCATGGCCGTCGGCGCCCAGCCCGTGCAGCCACAGCACGGACCATTGCGGCGATGCGCCGGTTTCGCGTTCGACGGTGTCGAGGAGCGGAGTGTCGGTGGTGATGGTCATGCGGCCATTGTCGCTGCAGACGCCGGTGGACACCAATCAGCCATCGCGGGCGGCTTCGGGCGGCAGGCGGAAATGCACCGTGCGGCGGGAATCGTGCGCGCGCCCCGTGGCCTCGAACCGCCAGCGCTGCGCGACGGCCAGCGCCGAGGCCTCGAACATGCCGGGCGGCGTCGACGACAGCAGCCGCGCATTGCGCACGCTGCCGTCGGGCTGGATGGTGAAGGCGACCTGCGCTTCCCCCTCGATGCGCGCGCGCAGCGCCGGCAATGGATACCGCGGTTGTGCATCCTGCAGCAGGCGGGGCGTGCGCGCCTCCACCCCGCGCGACGCCGGCGGGGTGGGCAGGGAGGAAGGGGGCGGCGCCTGCACGGTGGCCGTGGCGGGGACGGCCGCAGGTGGCGGCTCCGGCGTATGTGCGGGCGATGTCACCGGCTCGGTCGCGGCCGTCGCGGCGACGATGCGCTCCACCGCGGCCGCCGATGCGCCCGCAGCAGGCGACGGCAGGGCGGTTGCGGCCCCGTCCGCATCACGCGCCTCCTGTTCGCGCACCAGTGCGTCCAGGCCGGCACGCAGCCGCGGCAACGCGGGCGCACCGGAATCGATGCGGGCGATCAGTGCCTGCAGACGTGCCGCTTCACGGCCATCACCCCGCGCGATCGCCTGCTCGGCGGCGATCAGCACGTAAGGCTGCAGCTCGGCCAGCGCCGCTCGGGCCCGGACGCGTTCCGAAGGCTGCGCGCACGCATCCAGATAGTGCTCGATCGCATTGTCGCCGGCCGGCGCCAGTATCCGACCCTCCGCCAGCGCGCGCTCGGCGCGTGCGTACGGTGCGGTCGCGGCAGCGACGACGCCTGCGCCCGCCATCCCGTCCGCCGGCGATGCACTTCCCTCCACTTCCGCGGGACGGGCTGCGTCCCCGCATGCCGCCAGGCACAGCGCCGCCCCGATCCCCAGTCCGATCCACCTTGCTTTCATGGCTACCCCTGTCATGCGGGCGGCAAGGCTAGGGCGCGTTCATGACGCCGATGCGTCAGGTGTGCGTCCACGCGGCACGCGCTCCCGTTCGGACACTGGGCGCCGCCCGCCGAGCGTGCAGGCGCCCACGCGCACGACGATGCTGCGTCCGGTGGCGGCGCTGAAAGCGTTTGCAGCCCGCACGGCCACCCCGCGCGCGCTTGAAGTTCAGGTAAAGTGCGGCGATCAGGGGCCGATACCGTTCCGTACAGCCCCGTTTCGGGGGTGGCTTAGCAGAGAACGCCGTGGCGAACCCGGACCATCAGGCAGAAACCGTTCTTGGGGAAGGACCGACCGTGAGGCCCACTGCCATCGCCATGCCGTCGCACTTCGCCGATGACGCTCCCGACGTATCGTGGGTCATCGACCACAGCGACAACGCGGTCGTCGTCTGCGACGAGGCGGCCCGCATCACCTGGATCAACCAGGGTTTCACGCGCATGCTGGGCTATACGCTGGAGGAGGCCGCCGGCCGCAGGCCCAGCGATTTCCTGGCGGGCCCGCATACCGACCCGGAAACGGTCGAATGGGTGCGTGGGCAGTTGAACACGCAGCAGGGCTACCGGACCGAGTTGCTGGTCTACGCCAAGAACGGGGTGCCGCTGTGGATCTCGGCGGTGGTCAACCCGGTGTACGACCCCGACCGCAACGTCCGTTACCTGCTGGGCGTCTACACCGACATCACCCACAGCAAGCTGCACGAAGAACTGCACCGCAAGGTGTTGGGCGCGATCATCCGCGAACAGCCGCTGCAGGAGGTGATGACCCTGGTCTGCCGCGAAGTGGAAAAAGTGATGCCCGAGGCCGTGGCCTCGGTGATCGGGCTGGACGACTACGGCCGCCTGCGTCCGCTGGCGGCCCCCAGCCTGCCCGACCAGATCGCCGCCGTCATCGATGGTGAACTGGCCGGCCCCATGGTCGGCGCCTGCGGGTCGGCGGCCTGGAGCGGGCAACCGGTCGAATGCAGCGACATCGAACGCGACCCGCGCTGGCAGGCCTACAACGCCCCCTTCCTGGCGCTGGGGATCCGCGCCTGCTGGTCGAATCCGGTGAAGGGCCACGACGGGCGCGTGCTGGGCACGTTCGCCCTGTACTACTGGGAGAACCGCGTGCCGGACGAGTTCCACCAGCGCGTGGTCGATGTCTGCCTGCACCTGTGCGCCCTGGCCATCGAGCGCGATCGCGCGCGTGCGCGCATGCACCAGCTGTCGTTCTTCGACACCCTGACCGGGTTGCCCAACCGGGCGCTGTTCAACAGCAAGGTGGAACAGATGCTGTTGGGCGCCGCGCGCCGCGACAGCGCGGTGGCCCTGCTGTTCATCGACATCGACCGCTTCAAGATCGTCAACGACACCCAGGGCCACTCCGCAGGCGACACCCTGCTGCGCGAACTCGCCAAGCGGCTCGGCGGCGAACTGCGCGAAGGCGACGTGGTGGCGCGCCTGGCCGGCGACGAATTCGTGCTGGCCGTGCCGGACCGCAGCGCGGAGGAAGCCGCCAACCTCGCCGACCGCCTGATGGCGCGGCTGGCCGAACCGGTCATCGCCGGCCGGATGATGCTGACGCCGCAGGCCAGCATCGGCGTGGCCATGTTTCCCGCCGATGGCTGGGACGTCGACTCGCTGGTGCGCCACGCCGACATTGCGATGTACCGCGCCAAGTCCGAGGGCGGCGCGCGCATCGTGTTCTACAGCCTGGAGATGAACCAGGCCATGCAGGAGCGCCTGGCGCTGGAGAACGCGCTGCGCGAGGCCGTGCGCAGCGGCCAGCTGCGCCTGCATTACCAGCCTCAGGTGGTACTGGACGACGACGCGCGCCTGCACGGCGTGGAGGCGCTGCTGCGCTGGCGGCATCCGGAGATCGGCGAGATCTCGCCGGCCACCTTCGTGCCGATGGCCGAGGAATGCGGCCTGATCGACGAACTGGGCCGCTGGACGCTGGAGGAGGCCTGCACGCAGATGGCCGACTGGCGCCGTCGCGGCGTACCGGTGCCGCGGGTGTCGGTGAACCTGTCGGCGATCAACTTCGAGCAGCAGGACCTGCCCGCCTTCATCGGCAACGTGCTGGGCAAGTGCGGGCTGTCGCCGGACGAGCTGATGGTGGAGGTGACCGAGAGCGTGATGCTGGCGCAGAAGCCCGAGGTGCTGGCCAACATCGACGCGATCCACCGGATGGGCGTGCACCTGTCGATCGACGATTTCGGCACCGGCTACTCCAGCCTGAGCCACCTGCACCGCCTGCCGATCAGCGAACTGAAGCTGGACATGAGCTTCGTCCGCGACCTGGAGCACAGCGAATCCGCGCGCGCACTGACCACCTCCATCCTGCGCATCGGCGAGAGCCTGTCGCTGAAGGTGGTGGCCGAAGGCGTGGAAAACGCCGCGCAGCGCGCCGTGCTGGCCTCGCTGGACTGCGACCTGCTGCAGGGCTACTACGTCTCGCGCCCGCTGTCGCCGCACTCGCTGGAACGGTGGATCAGCCTGCAGCCGCCGCCGGCGGCATGACGGGCGCCGGCACGTCGGCACCGAGCAGGAAGCGCAGCGCATCCCCGCACGGTGCCGCCATCCGGAACCGCAGCAGGTCGTCGGCGCGGGTGCGGCCCAGGTTGACGGCCGCGACCGGGATCTGCGCGCGCACCGCCGCATGCACGAACCGCAGGCCGGAATAGACCATCAGCGACGAACCCACCACCAGCATGCCGTCGGCCTGCGCGAGCCCCGCCATCGCGGCGTCGACCCGGGCACGCGGCACGTTCTCGCCGAAGAACACCACGTCCGGCTTCAGCATTCCGCCGCAGGCGTCGCACGCGGGAACCTGGAACGTGGCGAAATCGCGATCTTCCAGGTCCGCATCGCCGTCGGGCGCCGCGCCGGCCGCCAGGCCGGCCCAGGCCGGGTTCGCCTCCGCCAGCCGCCGCTGGACATCCGCGCGCGATGACGATGCACCGCACCCGAGGCAGACCACCGCATCCAGACGCCCGTGCAGGTCGATCACGGCGCGGCTCCCCGCGGCCTGGTGCAGGCCATCGACATTCTGCGTCAGCAATTGGCTGCAGCGCCCCTGCGCTTCCAGCGCCGCCAAGGCGCGATGCGCCGCATTCGGCTGCGCCTGCGCGATGCGCGGCCAGCCGACCAGGCTGCGTGCCCAGTAGCGCCGACGGGTGATCCCGTCGCCGACGAAGGCCTGGTAGGTCACCGGCGGCGTGCGCTTCCAGGCGCCCTGCTCGTCCCGGTAGTCGGGAATGCCCGACCCGGTGCTGCAGCCGGCACCGGTCAGCACGAACAGGCGCCTGTGCGCCGCGATGAAGTCTTCGAGCCGGGAGTCGCTCATGACCGCAGCATAGGCCATGCCGCCCTCGTGGTGGCCGCGGCCTGCGCCGCCGTCAGGCGCTTCAATGCCTCACGGGCGGCTGCGTCGATTCCCGGAACAGCACCTCGTGTTCGACATGCACCATGCCGCCGGCGTCCGCCGCGCGGATGCGCGCCAGCAACTGCATCGTGGCCAGGCGTCCCATGTCGGAGGTGGGCTGGCGCACCGTGGTCAGCGCCGGATAGATGTGGCGGGCGATCGGCGTGTCGTCGAAGCCGCAGACGGAGATGTCGCGCGGCACCACCAGGCCGCGCTCGCACGCGGCGCGGATGACGCCGGCCGCCATGTCGTCGTTGGCGGCGAAGATCGCCGTGGGAGGCCGCTTCAGGTCGAGCAGGCGGTTGCCGGCCTCGATGCCGGACTCGAACGAGAACGCCCCCTGCACCACCAGGTCCTCGTCGTACTCGATCCCTGCCTTTCGCAGCGCCTCGCGATAGCCCTTGAAACGCCATTGGCATGCGCCGTGCGCGGGCGGGCCCTTGATGTGGCCGATGCGGCGGTGGCCCTGGGCCACCAGGCCGGCCATCAGCTCAAGCACGGCCGCGGTTTCATCCATCATCACGCCGATGCGGCCGTCCGGATGCTTGGGGGCGATGCAGGCGAACGCCACATGGTTCGCTTCAAGGAATTCCAGCACCACCGGATCGTCCGTCAGGGGCGGAATGAGCACCACGCCGTCCGGCGCGAAGTGCTCGAACACCACCTTCAGGTCGTCCACCTTGCGCTGGCGCGAGGCCCCCACCGGCGCCAGCACCAGGTTGTAGTGGTTGTCGCGGCAGGCTTCCAGCATGCCGTTCTGGATTTCCATCAGGTAGTTGCGCGACGGGTTGTTGTAGACCAGCGCGATCACGTAGGAGCGCTGCCCTGCCAGGCTGCGCGCGGACAGGTTGGGGCGGTACTGCAGCTTCTCGACGACCGCCATCACCCGCTGCCGCATTTCGTCCCGCACGTTGGGCTCGTTGTTCAGCACCCGCGACACGGTCTTCATCGACACGCCGGCGGCAGCGGCCACATCTTCGATCCGACTACGCATGCGCTCCCGCTCCCTTCCCGACCACGCTCCCGGCACGACGCCGGATTCTGACAGCCCCGGCCGCTCCTTGGATACCGCGACCGGGGGCCTGCGACGTCATGTCGATCCTGCTGCAGGGCAGCACGCCCGCGCGTCCTGTCCGCCTTGGGCAGGCAAGGTGTCACACTGTCGCGCCACCGAGCGCGCGTTCCATTGACAGCAAGATGTAGCAGCGGTATGACAGCGCTGTCAACAACAGCGCGGCGAACACGGCCCACCTGGCCGCTCCGCACACTTCTTCACGAGGCACGCACCGATGCATTCCACCCGCTTGTTCACCGCCGTCGCGCTGGGCGCGACGATGGCCGCCGGCCTGACGCACGCAGATGCCGCACCATCTCAGGAGCGCCCCATGCCGACATCGGCCACCGTGACGATCTACACCACCGCGCAGGACACCGGGCAACGCCTCAGCCAGGCCGGGACCGTCACCCTGGAAGGCGGCCACGCGCTCACCGAAGTGGAGAACTCGGTGTTCGTCGATCCCACGCGGCGCTTCCAGTCGCTGCTGGGCATCGGCGGTGCGATCACCGACTCCACCGCGGAGGTGTACGCCACGCTCGCACCGGAGAAACGCGCCGAGTTCATGCGCGCCTATTACGACAGGGAAGCCGGCATCGGGTATTCACTGGCCCGCACCACGATCCACAGTTCCGACTTCAGCTCGGCCAGCTACACCTACGTGAAGGAAGGCGACAAGGCGCTGGCCTCGTTCTCCATCGACCACGACCGGCGGGCCCGCCTGCCGATGATCAAGCAGGCCATCGCGGCCGCGGGCGGCGAGCTGCCATTGTTCGCCAGCCCGTGGAGCGCGCCGGCCTTCATGAAGACCACAGGCAACATGCTGCGCGGCGGCGCGCTGCTGCCCGAGTACCGGCAGGCATGGGCGAACTACTTCGTCAGGTTCATCCAGGCCTACGAAAAGGAAGGCGTGCCGATCTGGGGCATCACCGTGCAGAACGAACCGATGGCCACCCAGACCTGGGAGTCGATGCTGTACACGGCCGAGGAGGAACGCGACTTCCTCAAGGACTACCTCGGCCCGACGATGCACGCCGCCGGCTACGCCGACAAGAAGATCATCGTGTGGGACCACAACCGCGACATGATGCCGTACCGCGCGCAGGTGATCCTGGGCGACCCGGAAGCCGCCAAGTACGCATGGGGACTGGGCTTCCACTGGTACGAGACCTGGGCCGGCTTCGACCCCATGTTCCGCAACGTCGCGGCCGTGACCGAGGCCTTCCCCGACAAGCCCGTGCTGCTGACCGAGGCGGCGGTGGAGAAGTTCGACCCCGCGCGCTACCAGCACTGGCCGAACGCCGAACGCTACGGCACCTCCATGATCCACGACCTCAACAACGGCGCCGTGGGCTGGACCGACTGGAACATGCTGCTGGACGAGAAGGGCGGCCCCAACCATGTGGGCAACTACTGCTTCGCGCCGCTGCATGCCGATACGCGCACCGGCGAGCTGATCTACACGCCCAGCTACTACTACATCGGCCACTTCTCGAAGTTCATCCGGCCCCAGGCGCGCCGCGTCAGCACCGCCACCAGCCGCAGCACCCTGCTGGCCACGTCCTTCGTGAATCCGGACGGCCGCCTGGCGACGGTGGTGATGAATCCGACCGACAAGGCGATCGCCTACAACTTCTACGTGGGCCAGGCCTCGGCCGTGGTCACCATCCCGGCGCGCGCGATCCAGACGCTGGTGAACTGATCCGATGCGCCGGGCGTCGACCTACGGCGTCTCCCAGTGCCAGCGCGCGCCCACGGTAAAGGTGCGCCCTGCGCCGGGTTCGTAGAACCGCCCATTGCCTTCGTTGACGATCACCGAGCCGATGTGGAACCGGTCCAGCGCGTTGTCGATGCGGGCGAACACCTGCAGGCGGCCGCTCGCCCACGACCAGTCGCGGCCTGCTTCCAGGTGGAGCAGTCCGTAGCCGGGTGCACGCTCGCTGCCCGCGTCGTTGACGGTGACATCGTCCATGCCCACCAGGTGCGCCGCCGCGTGCCACCGCTCACCCTGCCAACGCAGCCGCAATGACGCTTGCTGGCGCGCGATGCCGGGAATGCACGTGCCCGCGGCGACCTGCACCCCGGGCGTGGTGCAGCCGGCGGCCGTGCAGATCGGGAAGCTGTCGCGGAATCTCGCGTCCAGCCAGGTGTACGCGAACTGCACGCGCCACGCATCGCCGAGCGGCACGTCGGATTGCAGTTCGAGTCCCTGCCGGCGCGCGGCACCGACGTTGCGGTAGCTGCTGCGTCCGCCGACATTGCGCGCCACGGCGAGTTCGTCGCCGGTATCGGCACGGAACACCGCCGCCTCCACCGTCGTCCCGCCCGACGCCCGCCACTTCGTACCCAGCTCGACATTGCGGCTGACGGCCGGACGCAGGTCGAACGCCAGGCCGGCGGCGCCATCGGCGCGGTAACCCAGTTCATTGAAGGTCGGCGTTTCGAAACCCCGCCCCCAGGAGGCGTACAGGCGCCACGCATCGCCCGGCGCGAACGCCAGTCCCGCCACCGGCAGGGCGCGGTCGTAGACGACGCGCCCGCTGTCGTCGGGATTGGTCGCGGTGACGTAGGCATCCCGGGACGTGAAGGTGATGCGGCTGCGGCGCGCGCCCGCCAGCAGCGACCAGCGCGGCGCGAACCGCCACCACGCCTGCAGGTACTGGTCCACGTTCTCCACCGTATTGCGCTCGTCGCGCCGCAGCGCGCCGCGCACGCCCAGCGCAGGGCCGACGAAGTTCTCGTAGCCGCGGCGATGCTGCCGTTGCCGGTCTGCATTGAAGCCGGCCGCGAGTTCGACAGGCTCGTCCGCGAGGCGTCCGGTCCACGACCATCGCAGGTCGGCGCCGCCATAGGTATTGCGCAGGTCGATCACGCCACCCGAGTTCAAGGGATTGCCTTGCGCGCCGACCGGCAGCGCGAGGAACTGCTCGACATCGCGCCGGCCGCCATAGCCCATCACCCGCATCTGATGCCCGTCGCCGAATGGCAGCGCATACACCGCACCCGCCTGATCCTGGCCCACCGACTTGCGCGTGTTGAATGCCGTGGCGACGGACGCAGCCTGCCGGGGCGACGACCAGGCCTGCGCCCGCGTCAGGCCCAGCGGATCCTGCGCATCGGGCGCATCGAAATGATTGGCGACCAGGTCCAGCGTGCCGGCGCCGGGGCGAACGCGCAGCAGGATGTTCAACGACTCGCGCCGCGCGGCCGCGTGATCGCGATAGCCCCGCGTATCGAACACCGATGCCGCCACGTTGTAACCCACGGCATCGCCGGCGCCACGCAGGCGCGCGCCGAGCACGAACGTGTCGTGCCTGGCGAGGCTCGCTTGCAGCCGGGCGTCATGGCCTTCGTCCGGGATATCGCTCCATGCCTGGATCACGCCACCGGAGGAATTGCCATGCAGGGCCGAGAACGGGCCCCGCAACACCTCCACGCGGTCCGCACCCAGCATGCTGAAGTGCGATACCTGGCCCTGACCGTCGGGCATGGTCGCCGGCACGCCGTCGGCGTACAGCCGCACGCCACGCACGCCGAAAGTGGACCGCGCGCCGAAGCCGCGGATCGACAACTGGGTGTCCTGCGCGAAGTTCTGCCGTTCGCGCGCCTGCACGCCCGGTACGCCGTCCAGCACTTCCGAGAGCGCGGCCTGCGTGCGTGCGCCTCCATCCCCCATCGGCACCACGCTGATCGAGGCGGGCGTATCGAATGCGGTGACCGCTTCCAGCCGCGTCGCGGTCACCACCACACGGTCCAGGGTCTCGGCCGCGCCGGATGTACCGGCTTCTTCGCCCAGCGCCACGGGCGCCAGCGTGGCACCACTCACAATCCAACAGAATCGCGAGATCGCATGCATGCAGATAACCGGTCGGCAGGACGCCTGCGCAAACCGCGACCGCGCACCTGCGACGTCGTCGCATCGCACCGGTCGGTTGTCGCCGGGCGCCGACGTTGAGCCCGAAATGAAGGAGTGGAAACTGGCCGGCAGCATATACCACGCACGGATTCCACCATCCCCTCAGTCGGCGCATCCGACGCGACGGCATCCCGGTCTGCACGGATCATCATGAAGGTGGCAAACACGGGCGGCATGCCTTCGCAGCCTGGCCACGACAGCGCCAGTTCGGGCAGGGGTCGTACGAACCTGGTCGCTTACACCGACGCAGGTCGATTACCACAACGCGTGATACCAATCTGATTGGCGCACTCCACACGAAGAGGCGGGCGAGATCCTCCTTAGCAGGAGCCCACCCATGGCCGGACTCGATCAGGTCAGTTGATAGCGCTCTTCGATCGCGGCGAACAGCTGCGCGGCCTCATTCTGGGCGCGCCTGTTCTCCTCGGCAGAGAGTGGCGCCAACTCAATTCCGTCGAAGCCCCCTACATACGCTGGCCCGCCGACATCATCGTCATACGGAGTACCGTCCTCGTTGATCGCCTCATGCCGGTCCTGGCTCAGGTCCCGATCCAGCATGCGCGACAAGTGCATCCAAACCCAAGCGCGAAACGGTGTCTCGTCCCGGTCTTCGATGAGCGCGCGCATGGCGGATACTTCACCCTCAAGTGCGAGCACGGTCAGCCATTGATAGGCCAGTTCGGGGCGATCATGTGCATCGGCCAAGTCAATCATGGCGTACGGATCCATTTCGTCCGACGGCTCGAGTTCGAGCGCGCCAGGATCGCCGTAGCGCTCCGCAGTGAGCAGTATCGCGCGCCTATCCCCGCACCTTGCTGCCGCGAGGAGGTGGTACCGATGTTTGGCTACCACCCGAACGAACCTGTCCGAGCCCGCAGCAATCTCCGCGAAGCCCACTGGCTCGGCCGACCACTGACCACGCCAACGTAGTTCACGGCCGAAGCGGTGGTCGTCCTCTTCGGGCAGAGCGCCATACGGCTCAAGCATGAACGCGGTCGCCAAGTGTGCAGCGGCTATGCCGCGCGCCGCGGCTGCTTCCAGCCCCTCCAACAACATTGGGAGCTCGCTGAGCAGCGCATCGAACCCTTGCTGCATGCGGCTGACCACGGCGATGGAAAGCCAATCGGCAACGACAGCCGGCTCCGTCTCGTCAGAGTCAGCCCACTCGTCTTCATCGCTCGCGAGTGCGGCAATCAGCTCCTCAAAGCGCACCGGCGCGTAGCCGGCTGCGTCAAGGAAGCTGACTAAGCCATGCGCAGCGCGCGCCGCCTCCTCAGATGACAGCCCAAAGTGCACACATCGCTGGATGACGCGGTCCTCATCAGGCGCGAGGCCAGCATCGCGCCAGGCCAGGTCGCACCATGCGGCCTGATGGTGGAACGCGGCGTGGGTAGCGAATCCGGCAGCTGCTGCTAGCAGCTCATGGACCTGGCTACGGGTAAGCGGCGTGGAACCTTGCGCCCGAAGGTACGCATGGGCATGAAACGCATATTGCTTGATGGTCATGACTCGTCCTCGATGGCCAAGCCGATCCGGGTCAGGCGCACACGTTTAAGTCCCCGGCAGCTGGCCAGGAGAAGAGTCGATCAGGGGATACAGCCTGTTTTTGCTCGTGTGCAAGCAAGGCGGGCGCCGCATCCAGTGTATGTCGTCTGCTACCAGGATTCCAAGCGCGCTAGGACGGCGTGCGCTGTTGCACTGCGTCACCGCGTCAGCTGTGGCTGACTGCCGGACGGGGCCAGCGCGTGAGGCCAGATTGTTATCCAAAGCGGGAGTAGCGGTAGTGGGCTACAGAGTGCAGCTGTCGCCGACCAGCCTCTCAGCGGCGACCTGCCGTTTCCGCTTCCAACCGATAACGCATGTAATATCGGCGTCGCGATGCTCTCCCACGCACGGAGCGGCAGCCGGTGAACGCAGGAGCGAGCATGCTGACGCAATCCGATTTGTCCGTTGCCATCGAAGACTTCGCGCGAACCGCGGACGAGGCGATCGTGAAGGCCAGAAAGGTCGTCCTTCCACCCTCCTTGGATCTGTCGTTCTCGACCAGGAATCTCAAGAAAGAGGAAGTCGACGAGCTCGCCATACGAATCCCGACCGGCGGTGGGAAAGAAGACGCGGACGCGGAATACATCTATGTCTTCCGTATCGCGCCATCGAGTCCATTCCCTCGAGAGATGATCCTCGAGGCCTTCAATGCCGGACGAGCGTTACAGCAGGTTGAGGACTACGAGGGAAAGAGGAATCTTTGCAAGGCGAACCCACCCGTGGAAGTGAGCCATGCGCTTTATGTCGGTCGGTCCTACGCACCTCGACAGCGTTTCAGGCAGCATCTTCTGTCGAGCAAGTCAAACACGTACGCGATTCATTTCGCAGCGTGGGCCCATGCCATCGACTTGCGCGTCGAATTCCACCTCTATCGGTTCGCAGGGCTCGGCGACCCCGTGGTCCAGGTCCTTGAGGATGGACTCTGGGACCATCTGAGGCCGATGCTTGGTCGCAGAGGCGACAAGTAGATCGCCGCCTCCTGATTGCAAGGCTATGCAAGATGTCCGCTCCCGGCCGAGGCTGTGTAAAAACTCGTCGGCAAGGGACTAGCGAGGTTGGCGTGAGCAGTTCGAGCGGCCGGTGATACAG
>Ga0102832_1000251_pt1 | contig 121888 bp, 108 predicted proteins | sample EBPBio282013_DNA_FD_88942 | JGI IMG/M metagenome (GOLD analysis project Ga0102832, IMG submission 88942) | Wastewater treatment Type I Accumulibacter community from EBPR Bioreactor in Madison, WI, USA - Reactor 2_5/28/2013_ DNA (Illumina Assembly) | ecosystem: Engineered > Bioreactor > EBPR >... | reverse complement strand
CAGAGCAGTTAAGCCCCGCACCGCCGATGGTACTTGGATCAAACCCGGGAGAGTAGGTAGATGCCAGTTAATTACTAGGGCCTCAGTGAGTAATCACTGGGGCTTTTTTGTTTGACCTTTATAAAAAACTGAGGAGCGAGAGATTGGCTATTTAAGTTGAATTTGCATAATTGTCTTGAAAGTTTTTCCTGAATCATTAGATTTTCTAACCACCAATTCTTTTAGGGTGAAGGTCTGATTAATTGACTTTGAAGTATAAATATCTTTTAAGGTTTTATGATTGTCGGAATTGTCAACCTGAGCCAGTGTTACATGTGGGTAATCAGAAATACCAAAGTTCTTCTTTTTAGCGTAAACAATATTTTCTATCCGAAAATTTTTGATTGCTTCATAAAATGGCTGGAAAGGAGTTGATGAACTAAATTTTGCCCAAAGCATTTTATTATCAGTAGCCTCATATCCATCAATATTTACTTCGATTTGAGATAGAACTTTTAGTTTATCGACAAGGCTATCAATTACTTCACCGGATTTACCTATAAATGGAAACTCGCATAAGCTGCAATGAGGATGAGAACGACTTCTTTTAAGATCACCATATTTTGAAATTATGTGCTGCTTCTCAGCAATGATTATATCATCAATAGTTTTAGGAAGATTAAAAAAAACTTGACAAACTTCAATTTTTGAATCTTGGAATAGAACTGTTTGCATAATTGTAAAAATACTTATTTATTCAAAAGTTAAGATTTTGATTAAGTCATATATATTTAGTACTTCTTTGAAGTATTGATATTTGAATTAATCTATTAATAGAATAAAATTATAAATAAATATAGCTAACCCTTGCCGAAAAATTTAGCATATTTTTTATTCGTGTATTTTTTTTGTTTAATTTGGTTATCAAACCGTATAAAATATGAAAGATTGGAATTCATTACTTAAGCCTTTGCTTGAAAAGTTTGAAAGCAAAAGGCACCCACTGGAGTATCAGAATCTTTACCAGTTAATGATTATGGTTATTCTATCTGCTCAGGATTCAGATGCCAACATCAACAAAGTTTCTCCTGATTTTTTCAGGGATTATCCCAATCTGGAAAGCCTTGTGGATGCTACACCAGATGAACTTATTCCTTTTTTATCAAAAGTTCGCAACTATGGGTCTAAAATCAGTTACATACTTGATATTGCTGGCACTTTACGGGAAAGTAAAAACATTCCCCTTACGATGGAAGAATTGGTGAGTTTAAAAGGAATTGGAAGAAAATCGGCAAATGTTATACTTCGGGAATCTGGAAAGTCTCCAGAGGGAATAATAGTCGATTTACATGTGATTAGAGTTGCTCCTCGGCTGGGAATAGTTTCAGAAGCAAAAGATGGTAATAAAATAGAAAAACAATTGATGCAGGTTTTATCCCCTGATATGTGGGGGGTAGGTATGCCAATATCATTTTTGGGAAGGGAGATTTGCAGGCCAACGAATCCAAAGTGCGAAATATGCCTATTGAGGGAATGTTGCTCCTATAGTCAAGATCTTTCATTAACTTAAAAATTTTCTAACAGTAACAATAAATTAGATTTAAATAGACACCTTTAACAAATCATTATCAAAAATCAGTAGAATGAAGCCGAAACTATTTTGAAATAGGGAGTCTAATGCATTGAATTAAATTTAATTGCAAGAATGTTGATTCCGGATTTTTTGAAAGGCGGGGCGATTATTGGAGTGGTGATTGGTTTTTGGGACAAGATTAAGGATATTATTTGGCGAATTACGGCCATTTTTGTGCAAAGGGTAGAGATAAGTACCGAAGATGCTCATGATGCAATTATCGCTTATTTGGTGACCCATTACCAGAAACTCAATACTTATGACAAAGTATATGGTGCCAGTAACGAAACTTACAGAAATGGGAAGTTTGGTTTGGTAGCCTTTGAAAAATTTGGACAAAATACTATTTTTTTCCTTTCGCAAAAAAGATTTCTGGGGTTTGTCAAGATTCCGTTTTTATTCAGCCAACCCAAAGAAAAACCACAAACCGACACCACACAGTCGGGTATCAACAGTACTAAAATATTTTCGGTTATAACTTGTTTGCGGGGTACGATTGACATTGATGAGATAGTAAAAGAAGCCGCTCAAAAACGAAATAACATCAGTTGGCAGATCGAAGAAGCCGAAGAAACAGCCAATCGTTTTGATATTTTTTATCTGCCAAGCAGAGAAAACGACAATCATGCTTATTTGTACAAAAACAATGTTGGTTATGCCTGGTATCGCCAAAACCAGTACCGCCTCCTGGGAGTTTCGGCGGATGAAATTGGCAGGGAGCTTACTACTCAAGGAAATGCTCTTGATAATTTGTATTTTCCTGATGAGGTCAAAAAACTAATTGAAGTGATTGCTCTATGGGTAAAAAGTAAAGATTGGTACAAAGAAAAGAATATTCCCTGGAAAAGGGGCTGGTTGCTTTATGGCCCACCGGGTACGGGTAAGACAGCTCTGGCTCGTGCTTTTGCCGAAGACCTGAATATGCCGGTGTATGTGTATCAGCTTTCGCAAATGAGCAACCAGGACATGCTTACTGCCTGGAGAAACATGCAGCTCAATGTACCTTGTATTGCACTTATTGAAGATATTGATAATGTATTTCATGGCCGAAAGAATATTTTGCAAAATACAGCCATGATGAGCCAGCTATTTGCAGGTGATGAGAAAGATAACGGGCAGGAAAATGGGGGAGGTTCCGGCAGATTTTCACCTTTGACCTTTGATACCCTGCTCAACTGTATTGATGGGGTAGATAAATCAAATGGGGTTTTTACAATAATTACCACAAATGATATTACAAAAATTGATCAGGCCATTAGGCAACCCACCACACTTGAAGACGGAACCCCTACATTTATTTCGTCTCGTCCCGGGCGGATCGACCGTGCCATAGAGTTGACCTACATGTTAGCCGAAAATAAAATGCAGATGGCCGGTAGGATTTTGGGCGAATTTGAAGCTGCAATGAATATGGTAAAAGCTCATATTGCCACCAATCAGAAAGAAACCCCGGCTCAGTTTCAGGAATATTGTTCTCAGCTGGCAATACAGGAGTATTGGAAACGGAAAGAAAATATGTCGGAAATTCCCACCGGCCAGGGATAGTAACGGAAAGCCCGCAGTGCGGCTGGATCGTGCGGGAGTCGGACTTGGAGTGTATAGCCCGGTCACGCTTTTGGCGTGAGGCCGCCAAATTATCTATTCGATCTTAATAGCCATAAAATGGAATTGATGACCAGTTGGTTTTGAGTTTTGTTTTTAAAAGTATGAGATAGCTCCCGGTTGGTGCCGGTTTCATAGTCGATATCATTGTGGCCCATGTTGAAATACATCATGCGGTAGCGGGTGTTGGTCCATACTACGGGATAGTCGCCCGAGTGCCATATTTCATGGGGTTTGGGACCGGTTCCCAGCGGAAAACTCTTCGCGTCGATGGACAAGAGCACTTTTATGTCTGGATTTTGTCGGAGGTCATTTTCCCAGCGATACCATTCGTTGGGTGATGAGGGGAAGATTCCAGGCAAGTTAATGCTGGTCGGGTGGTTTTTGTCTTCTATTTTCAGGATAGCAGAAGTAGGTCTCCAGGTATTGCTTTTGTATTGACCTGATCCCAGAAATTGATTATGGTACCAGTCCCAATCCTGCGAATATTTGGAATTGTTAAGTGCAAATGCTGAAAAATGAAAGCCGACCCAGGCACCGCCGTCTTCAATATATTTTTGAAATGCCTGTCGTTGTTCAAGGACTTCGGGGCGGGTATCCAGGAAAATTACGAGCTGGTATTTTGAAAGGAATGTGGTATTGAGATTGTCCCAATTGCTGCTGGTGTCGTAGGTGAAACTCTGTTTTCGGGAGATTTTGTTAAACCAATCATTGGCTTCGTTTACAAAACTTATATGTGCACGGTCGTTTTTGGGGGTGAAAAAAGCAATGACTTTAGGTTTTTGGCAGAATGTCAATAGAGGTAACAGGCAAAATAATAGGATTTGAGAGATTTTTTTCAAGGGCAATTTTTTGAATAAAATTACTTAAAATCATTCAATATTTCCCATTTTCACCACTTCAAAATCTGAGGCTTTTACATTGGAGAGCTGATGCAAATCATCGTTGTTCCATCGGTCGTCAGGAGCACCTGTGATAAACATGTCAGAGCCAATGTCAGTGAGTATCAGGCCATATTTTTTCATGGCTTTTAAAATGATCTGGTTTTCTTTTGTAAAACCCGAAATATCATATCCCGCTTTCAACCTCAATCTAAGCCCCATGGGTACAGGGGCATTGGGGTTTGTGTTTGTACCGTTGACTTTATGATTTGCCGGGCTTACAAAGCCTTTGGTAACTTTTGACTTTGAAAGGGTAAAACGAATGGCGTGATCTATTTCCCCTTTCAGGATTTCTTCATATCGAACCAAAAGCGGTAAAATAGGCATCCCGGCGGCATCGCAGGAGGTGAATCCTTTAGGGCGTGTAGGAATGCTTTTTAGATCCCATTTTACACCTGCAGAGGCTTGCCAGGAAGTTTTGGTTTTAGTGGCATTGTAGAGTTCGTAAAGTATCATATTATCGGTGTCCACAGCCAGCACGTGTTTGTCGCCATCAGCTTTTCCTCCTTCTACAGGGGCATCAAGCGGAATTCTGAATGGGCCGGCATCGCTTTCATCTCTATAATTGTCATCATAGTTGTTTCCACGATATTCAATGGGCACCAATGGTTGAGTTTCACAAACCACCACAAAAGGAATGCCCATAGGGCTGCCTTCATAAAGGCCACTGCCAAAGTCGGGGTGCAAACCAGAAACCCCTATCAATTTAATAATATTTTGAGAATTGGGGTCTAAACTTTGGGCATAAATATCCTGGTTAATCGCATAATTTTTCGGGAAAAACTGGATGCTTTCCAAGGTTGATTTTCCCAGTTCACAGTTTTGATTGATATCCGGGATATTCTTTTTTTTACAAGAAAAGAAAATGGATGATAAAATAAGGCCAAAAATAAAATATTTCATTTAACCGGAATTATACACAATACACGAGAAAGAATGTCAAATATTATATTTTTCTTCGGATGTTATTAGAAGGATTTTTGAAAAAAAAGGTGATAAAACGCATTTTACCACCTTGATTTTGATTATCATCTGTCAGAATAAATAAGAAATATTAACCACGAAAGACCTTCCTTGCGAAAGCAATGGCTTGCCTGCAGAAATAAATCGGCTTAAATGCTCACGATAGTTTTCATTGAAAGCGTTGGTGAGCGAAAGCGTGGCCTGAAGGTTATGAATCGGTGCAGCTTTAAGACCAAGATCAACTACTTTAAACGCATTTGTCGCTACTTCACCATAATTAGTAGCGATTCTATCCTGCTTAAATGAATACCTCAAAGAAGCATAAGGCTGAAGTCTGCTATTCAACAGATCGGCTTCGAGTGTATATCTCAGATTCATTGGAGAGATCTCAGGAAGTGGCATTTTGTCGGTATGATTTTGCCCATAAGTATAAGCAAGTGTAAATTGCTGTGTCAATAGTTTGGCATATCGATGGTTCCAGTTTGCCTCAAAACCATAAAGAGTTGCTTTGTCGATATTGATATATCTTCTTACTCCCGGTGCCGTCATCAAAGGTTTAAGCGTAGGTTCTATTTTGGAAGAAATAAAATCGTTAACAGTAGAATAATACCCGGAAAAAGAAAGAACCGTTAAAACTGTTTTGTAGGTAAGATTTAAGTCCAGCTGATTATTTTTTTCAGGTTTTAAGTCGGGATTGCCCAGCATTTCATAAGGGTCTTTACCTATAGCCAGGTAATTGATAAACCTTTCTGAAATATTGGCTGATCTTACTCCTCTGCCCAACCAAGCACCTGCGGTCAGGGCTTCAGTAAGTTTGGTACTTATACCTACACTGGCACTCACATTAATATCAGATTTTTTTAGCGTAGTGTAGTTTTTCAAAAAAGACTCTGCTGGGGTACGGGCATTTCCGGTTACCTGATCAACACGTGCGGCTACACTCAAGGTGCTTTTTCCAAATTGGTGGTAGGAGTCAGCAAATACTCCATAACGGCTGACTTCACCATCTTGCCAGATATAGTCTGTGAAAACTTTACCCTTATTTGGTCCCATCAGCATTTCGCGTGTACGATTACCTGAAATGGTTTCATATTTGGTATAGGCACCCACAAAGAATTTAGATTTTGCTTTTTCAATCAGAAATTCAGTACGGGCATTAATGGTTTTTGTGTTGGCATCGGTTTGAGCCAGCATACTTGCATTATTGCGAAGTTTATTTCCCATTAGGTGCTCTACTATGCCAGCAGAAACCTGGGTGGTCCATTCTTTAAACCAATGGTTTTCACGGCTAATTTTATATTTTCCCTGAGTCATCCAGGTGTCATCGGTGAGCAAGTCCATCATCAAAACCGGGAAGTCGGTATTTCTTGCAAAATTGCGGTTTACATTGATGCTGAGTACTTGATTTTTTGCAGTTTCAATATCTGTGATTATACCAAATGTACCCCGGGAGAAGTCAGCTTGCACCAAAGAGTCGTTTCCGGCTTTATAATCACCGCCTTTTGAATAGGAGCCGTTGAGTGAAGTGGAGATTCTTTTGCCCCTCAGGCCAATTTGCCCTTCTGTCCGATATACCCCACCGTTGGATTCATAACCACCGGTAATCCTGCCGAACGGGGTTAAGCCAGAAGAAAACTCCGGGTCGAGCATTTTGAAATTTACAACCGCACCCATTCCCGGACCATAGCGGAACGAATGTGGCCCTTTTATGACTTCAATTTCCTGAATTTGGTTGATGGCAATTTGACTCGTAGGTGGATCCATGCGATTGGGACAAGCCGCAGTAGCACACATGCATCCATCGTTTACGATATTGAGCTGGTCGAGTTTGAAGCCTCTGAAAGTAGGATCAAAACCAAAAGCCGGACTTTTTTTGATGGCATCAAATCCCGGGATTTGTTTTAGCACCGAGCCTGCATCGTGATGCACCCAGTCGGCATTTTGAAGACTAATAGATGCTTTGGGATTACGTTCTTTTAGGGCATAAACCGAAATCGAATTCAAGGTGGTTAAAGCGTTTTCGGCGAAAAGGATTTTTCCGGATGAAAGCATTTCTTTTAGTACTTTTCCGGTAAAAGTATGATTGCCATAGCTGATGTGTGAAAGTTTCAAAAACTTAATATCAGTCGCCGGAAGTATAATTTCACCTTTTTCGTTAGATACTCCGGATTGGTTATCAGCATAATAAGATACTTTTTCAACTGGTTTTCCTGTGGATTTGTCGAGTATAGTAAGTGTCAATGTTTGTGCATTGGCAATGGTTCCAATAGCAATAGCTATCAGAAAAAAATATAATTTTTTCATGATTTATGATATAGATAAATTGCGGATTTTTCAAAAAATCTTTTTCACAAAACTATTATTAACAGGTTTATAATGTGATTTTTATAAAAAATCCATAAAAATGTAAATGATTGGAAATTTAAAATTCAAAAAGAAGATTACACTATATCACAAGGAGGGTGAAATACCTGATTTGGGCAGGATTTGGGTAAAAATATAAAAGAATAAAGAGAAATTTTTTCTAAAGAATTACCAATTACAATTTGTGGATTCTTTTCAAAAACAAAATAGTCTTCAAGGATAGTTTCAGTTTCAAACCTAAGTTTTTTTAAGACAGGAGGAAGCTTATTTTTGTTGTTCTCCGCTTTTTCAAGTTGTTTTTTTAAGTAGCAATTTCCATCACAATGCAGCATAGGTTTGTCTTTGTTTTCACAAAATAAATTAGTAATGGCCTTTTGGTTGATTTTCCAATAAACAATATAAGAGAACTGAAAAACTATTTGCCAACTGAGCAATGCCAGCAAGCAGATAGCTACCCATCTTTTATATTTTAGACTGATATTCAGCATTATAGAAAATCGTTCAGATGCAAAAATCATACATTTGTAGATATTAAACGATGATTTTTGTCATAAGGAAAAACGAAATTTGTTTCCTTAAAAAAGAAAAAGCAATAAAAAATAAATTTTAAGGACGTGTTCCTCCATGTTCACCAGCCACTATGATCATGATTTTTAAACTCAGTACTATAAATCTTATAAATTGAATTATTGGGTTTCTCATTAAAAATTTTTGAGTCCCGGTAAATTTTTTTGCCATATTATTCAGGGATTAACCACCAGAAAGGTTTCATTTTAGCTTTGTATAAAAACGCGTAGTGTAATGCTAGTTTGAGCCAGTGCCCTGCCAATCCTATCTCCCCGAAGGTTTTGGATTGAACCCGACCAGTCTCAGGATATTTTTTATAATCAGGAACGATTGGATAAGTAGTTATACTAACGGCACTTCCGTCGAAAATACCGAAGCCTGCCGAGGCGATACATGCCGCCCCCATGTGCCCCAGTGAGCCTTTGTGGTGCAAATCTTTATTACCGGTATTTATCAAGTCAATGATGTTATCGGCCACAAGCTTGGCAGTAATACCCGAAGGCATTCCTGTCCTTGGTGGAGAAGGATATATTTCTGTACCATTTTTACTTTTTCGTGGTTTAGAAATCGCATGAGGCGGTGCAAATGCAATCCCCGGAGCGAAAATATTTGAGTAAGAAGGGTTTTGATAAGTCTCAGGCCAGTCTTGAACGGTCCATTCTTCATAAGGTTTTGGCGTATAGTCGGCATCGACAATCATAAAACCTTTGAAAAGTTTTTCGGTGATATCGTTTCCTGATTTGTCATAAGCTTTAAAACCATGACCGGAAAATGCAGGTATCAACATACCAAAATCAAATTTTTCAGATTTATACTCGCCATCAAGAGTTTCGTAATGGGCTATGCCATCTTCAACTTTATTGATGCCTGCACCCAAAATCCATTTAATTCCACGGTCTTCAAAAAACATCTCAATCATTTCGTGAGAGGTCATTTGGTTTTTGCCTGTTCCCATTGTCATGCCGTCTATACCGAAATCGCCCAATTTGTATTCATTCGAAATCCAGGTGATTTCGGCCATATCTCTCACTTTATGCATTCTCAAGTCCTGTTCTACATTCAGAATGTATTCAAATGCAGCACCCTGACAGGTTGCTCTTGCATGTCCGGTACCAATCAAAATTTTGCTTTTCTCACCTTTTTTCATCCTGGCTATAAGGGCTTCCAAACCTTCCCAGGCATGTGCAGCATGTGAATAGGTACATACAGAATAGGCTCTGTTGGTGCCCGGATTAAGACCTTCGGTACCTTCAAAATTGAGCTTTGGGCCTGTTGCATTTATCAGATAGTCATAATCTACTTTTATAATTTCGCCCTTTTTTTCTCCCAAAACATATTCGGCAGTAACAAATGGTTTTTCGGAATCCTTATCGCCTTCGGGGTAGAAGTCAACTACTTTTGCCTGAATAAAATCAATGTTTTTTCTGGCATAAAGCGGTGCTAATGGGAAATGGACATCTTCCGGTTTCATCCTTCCAACACCAACCCAAATATTGGATGGAATCCATTGATAATTTGAATTAGGAGAAACCACAACAACCTGATGCTGTTTGTTTAATTTTCTTCTTAAATGGGACGCAGCAACATGTCCTGCAATACCCGCACCCAAAACTACGATTTTTGCCATATTAATTAAAAATTTCGATATAAAGGTATAGTGCAAGTATTTCTACGAATGGGACAATTGTTACAAAAGCCGGGAAATATGAGAAGAGTCATAATATTGAATTGAGAGAAGATTAGCTATCAAATATTTTGAATTCTTATTTAAAAATTAAGCTATATCAAAGGTGGTGTTTTGTTTTAGAATTGGGCTTTTTTAGCTATTTTTGCTAAATTTTACGGAAGAAATAGATGTACCTCGACAAAAAAGTAATAGTAGTTTTACCCGCTTATAATGCTTCGGCCACACTTGAAATCACTTATAATGAAATTCCGTTTGATATTGTCGATGAGGTAGTTTTGGTGGATGATGCCTCAAAAGATTCTACTGTTGAGGTGGGTAAAAAACTAGGAATTAAGCACATTGTTAAGCACGAAAACAATCAGGGATATGGTGGCAATCAAAAAAGCTGCTACAATAAAGCTCTGGAATTAGGTGGAGATATAGTTATAATGCTCCATCCTGATTATCAATATACTCCGAAGTTGATCAGGTCGATTGTGTCCATTATGGGAGAAGGGCTGTATCCGGTAGTTATTGCATCAAGAATTTTGGGTAAAGGTGCCTTGAAAGGAGGTATGCCAATGTATAAATATATTGCCAACAGGTTTTTGACTTTTACTCAAAACATCATCATCAATCAGAAACTTTCTGAGTACCATACAGGTTATAGGGCATTTACGGCTGAGGTATTGAAAAGTATTAATTTTATGGCCAATTCTGACGACTTTGTTTTTGATAATCAGATGCTTTGTCAGATTTTTTATAAAAATTTCGAAATTGCTGAAATTACCTGTCCGACCAAATATTTCGAAGAGGCATCATCTATCAATTTTAAGAGAAGCACGATTTATGGTTTAGGTTGTTTGAAGGCTTCTGTGCAGTTTTGGCTTCAAAAAAAGGGACTGGCTAAATACGAGATTTTCAAATAATTTTATTCAAAAAAATGAAGAAAATCAATCTCAAGGAATCGCAAATATTCTGGATGCTGGGTTTGGTTTCTTTTTTTGTGTTTTTTGGATTGATGGTCGTTTTTCTAAAAATAAATGGGAAAAACGGCAGTTATATCTTCACTCATTCACCTTTCAGTTATTTTTCCTGGCTGGCTTCTTCTTTTTTGGAAGGGAGACTTGATGTGACCCCAGTCAATGGCGTAATTCATGATTTAAGCCAATATAAAGGCAAATATTATCTTTACTGGCCACCGGCCCCTGCAGTAATACTCACTCCTTTTGTATATTTATTTGGAATTAACCTGCCCGACAGACTGATTTCCATTATTCTGTCTGCCCTAAATTTCACTTTGATTATGTTTGTAATCAGGCGATTGTCTGATTTTTTTGGATTTAGTCTGAAAACCTGGACTATTATTTTATTGAGTGTATTTTGGAGTTTTGGTACAGTTAATTTTAGTGTGGGTTTTGAGGGGAGTGTTTGGTATATCTCTCAAGTGTTTTCGCTTACATTTTTGATTGCCAGTTTTTATTTTTTTCTGGCAAAAAATCCGAAATATCTACTTTCCGGGTTATTTTTTACCCTGGCAGTTTATACCCGTAACACCATGGTATTCACAGGTTTGGTGTATTTGTATCTAATTTTTTTACAACAAAACACGGACTGGAAAAAGAGCATTATATCAGCCTTAAAATTTGGAAGTTTGTTCATAGCAGGGTCATTCTTGTATCTCTGGTACAATTATGCCCGATTCGACAATGCTTTTGACAATGGTCTCGCCAAACACAACATGGGTTGGTGGTATAGAGAGGGATATGAAAAGTACGGATATTTTAACACGCATTTCATTCCCAACAACCTATATTATGAGTGGTTTAAGATGCCCGATTTTATTAATAATTTCCCTTTCATTGGTTTTACAGATCTCAAGGGTTTCGGGATGTTCTGGGCGTCTTCGGTTTTGGTTTTATTAGTACTTTTAGTTTTTAATTTCAAAAAATCAGAAAGAACAGAATACAATATATTTAATGTTCTCAACCTCCTAAATATCGGAATTGTGCTTACTTTGATCACCATGATTATGGGTCGGGGGGTGCAATTTGGGGCTAGGTACTCTTTGGATTATTACATTTCGATAATGTTTTTACTTGTTTTCGTTTTTCATAAATATCAGGAAAACAAATTTTTCAAAACAACTTTTTTAATTCTACTGCTCATTTCGGTTTATATTAATACGGTTGGGGCATACTATATGGCCATTCGTTGGTGATTGTCCCACAGGGTTTTCTATTATTTTGCCTAAATTTGCTCAATGGCATCCTTTTTTGACACCAAAATCGAATACCTGAAAGGCGTGGGAGCCCAAAGGGCTGAGCTTTTGCAAAAAGAGCTGGGGATATTTACCTATGGTGAATTATTGGAACACTACCCTTTTCGTCATGAAGACCGCACCCAATTTCATAAGATATCCCAGCTTTCAGAAGATATGTTTGCAGCCCAGATAATCGGCAGGGTGACATCGATAGAAAAAATTGAAGGCAAGGGAAAGGGTCGGCTGGTGGTGACCTTTCGTGACAATTCAGGCTACATGGAATTGCTCTGGTTTCAAAGTATTGCTTATTTTGAGAAATACCTGAAAGTCAATGCCGAATATGTGATTTATGGAAAACCCAGTCTTTTTGGTGGTGTTTTCAGCATTACTCATCCTGAAATTGAGCTGACAACTTCAAAGAATACTACAGCTGGATATTTTCAACCGATTTATCCTCTTACCGAAAAACTTCGAAAAAAATACATTGATAGCAAGTTGATCGGCTCCTGGATGAAAACCCTGCTTGATCAGTCTGATTCCTATATAAGCGAGACTTTGCCTCACAGTATTTTGACAAAATATAAGCTGGTAGCCAAGAAATATGCTTTGAGGTATTTGCACGCACCGCAAAACATTAACGAACTCACCCATGCCCATCGGAGATTAAAATTTGAAGAGCTGTTTTATAATCAGCTAAGATTACTCAAACTTAGTCTGGTTAGAAAACATGATTACGAAGGCCAGATTTTTCAGAAAACTACCCTTATAACTGAGTTTTACAAAGAACACCTGCCTTTTGACCTTACAGGTGCCCAGAAACGGGTAATCAGGGAGATATTTACTGATATGAAATCGGGCAAACAAATGAACCGACTTGTACAGGGAGATGTAGGAAGTGGAAAGACCATTGTGGCATTTATCAGTATGCTAATGGCTATTGATGGTGGTGCACAAGCCTGTATGATGGCTCCTACGGAGATTTTGGCCCAACAACATTATACCAATCTCAAAAAATTCGGCGATATGCTGGGCTTGCGAGTAGAACTTCTTACAGGTTCAACAAAAAAAAGTGAGAGGGTCGTGATTCATGAAGGGCTTCGAAATAATGAAGTGAAAATAATTATCGGCACACACGCTTTGCTGGAGGATGTGGTGCAGTTTTATAACCTCGGCATGTGTGTTATTGACGAGCAGCACCGTTTTGGGGTGGCTCAAAGGGCCAGACTTTGGGAAAAAAATAAGCACATTCATCCGCATATTATGGTTATGACGGCAACGCCCATACCCAGAACCCTGGCCATGACACTTTTTGGTGATCTGGATATTTCAGAGATTGATGAAATGCCGCCGGGGAGAAAACCAATAAAAACAGTGCATCGCTACGATGCCAACAGGCTTAGCGTTTTTCAGTTTATAAGAGACGAAATAGCTTTTGGAAGACAGATTTATATCGTTTATCCTTTGATTGAAGAATCAGAGAAACTGGATTTGAAAAACCTTTTTGATGGTTATGAATCTATTCAAAGAGCATTTCCGGAGGTGCCTCTAAGCATAGTTCATGGAAAAATGAAGGCCAAAGACAAGGATTTTGAAATGAATCGCTTCAAAAAAGGAGAAACCAAAATTCTTGTAGCCACCACCGTCATAGAAGTTGGGGTAGATGTGCCCAATGCCTCGGTGATGATTATCGAAAATGCGGAACGGTTCGGTTTGTCGCAGTTGCATCAGCTTCGGGGAAGAGTAGGAAGAGGAGCTGAGCAATCCTACTGTATCCTGATGACAGGCTATAAACTTTCAAAAGACACACAAAAACGTATTGAAACCATGGTCACTACCGAAAATGGCTTCGAGATTTCAAAAGTGGATTTACAACTTCGTGGTCCCGGAGATATGGCTGGAACCCAACAGAGTGGATTATTAGACCTAAAAATTGCTAACCTGGCCAAAGATGAGGAAATTCTTAAAATCGCGAGAGAAAATGCGTTCGAAATTCTGGGAAAAGACCCGGAATTTGAACATCCTGATAATTTCCCAATAAAACAGCACATCGAAAAAATCAAAAACAAGGATTTGAGTTGGAGCAGAATTAGCTAATACATTAGATTCAGATAAATAATTCTAATAAATTTCAAATACCTGAATTTTGGAATTTATATATTTACCTGATAAACAATTCAACCTTATACAATGAATACATTTAATATCAATCGCCGGAATTTCCTGAAGGGAGCAATGGCCACACTTGCCATGAGCCAGTTTGGAACTTATGGTATGGATTTGATTAATCCTTCAAAACCCTACCGGGTGGGCTTAATAGGTGCTGGATGGTACGGAAAAAGTGATCTTTTCAAACTGATCCAGGTTGTTCCGGTAGAGGTAGTCGCCCTTTGTGATGTCGATAAAAATATGCTTAACGGTGCCGCTGAGATGGTATCAAAAAGGCAAAAATCCGGAAAAACTCCAAAGCTTTACGGGGATTATAGAAAATTGCTTTCGGAGAATGAGTTGGATATCGTGCTCATAGGTACTCCAGATCACTGGCATGCACTCAACATGATAGATGCAGTAAAAAAAGGGGCAAATGTTTATGTGCAAAAACCCATAAGTGTAGATGTGATGGAAGGTGAAGCCATGCTAGCTGCAGCCAGAAAATACAACAAAGCCGTACAGGTAGGCATGCAAAGAAGATCTACGCCAATTTTTATTGAAGCAAAAAGAGATTATATTGAAAGCGGATTAATCGGACGTATAAAACATGTGGAAATGTGTTGTTATTATCCCATGCGAAATAACACTAATCCACCCATTAAACCAGTCCCTGATTTTTTGGATTATGAAATGTGGACCGGTCCGGCACCCTTGAGACCATACGATAATTTGCCTCACCGAGGTTGGTGGAGGGCTTTCAGAGAATATGGTAACGGAATAGTAGGTGATATGTGTGTGCATATGTATGATGCCGCACGCTGGATGCTTGACCTGGGTTGGCCTACCAAAATTACATCAGTAGGTGGTATTTATTTACAAAAAGAAGGGAAATCAAATATTTCTGATACCCAAACCGCAGTATTTGAGCATGGTGATCTGAATTGTGTTTGGCAACATCGCAGCTGGGGTACATCACCTGATCCGGATTACCCATGGGCATTATTTATTTATGGGGAAAATGGTACGCTTAAATTGAGTACAACGAGGTATGATTGGGTTCCCTTAAATGGAAAGTCTGTGAGAAAAGATGTAGCTTATGAAAGAGAAAAATACCCCGAAGACCTCAAAGAGCCGGGTATTGAACTACATGCAGCTCCGGCAACCAGAGCTCACATGCTCGATTTTGTAGCAGCTATTGAAGGCAATAAAAGACCTGTTTCTGATATTGAGCAAGGATATATTTCAACAACCGCATGTATTTTAGCCAACATTTCGATGGATTTGGGAAGGCCACTTGTATATGATCCTGAAAACAAAGTGGTAAAAAATGACCCGGAGGCAACGATGAAATTAAGCCGAAATTACAGGTCACCCTGGGAACATCCCGACTTCAGGAAGGTTTGAAAAATTGATTTTATTAACAAAAAAAACCGCTCTCGAAAGAAAGCGGTTTTTTTGATATTTTTATTTCAATATTAGTTGAACATCTTAGCTCTGTTATCAACTATTTTGGCGTTGTCTCTCAATATTTGCTCACCAATGAAGCCCATACGACCGGCATTGGTTCTTTGAGCTACCTGTTGCTTGTAAATTGAGTAATCTGCGATTGCAGGAGCAGAGGTTTTAGCTTTATTTTCCATCACAAAAACACCAGTTTCTCCCGCAAACGGCTTGGAACGTTTACCAACCTTTAACCCAAATAATTTTCCAAGGCCAATAGCATCAAAGCCAGCAGAATTAAGCATTCCACTGAAAAAGTTAATATCTGTTACCTCTTCTACAAGGGCACCGGCTCCATATTTTTTAGAAAGAGCGGTAAGGTCACCTTTTCCATCACCTAATTTGGCTATTATTTTCTCGGCTTTTTTCTCATTTCTGATTTTAGCAGTGATTACGTCTTTGAAATCAGAAGCTTTCGGGTCATTTTTATCAGAAGCTGATTTTACCGCTGCAATAAGGTAAGTTTCACCCAAAACAAATACTCTTTCGGCTACATCACCTTCCTTAACATCGTTTCCATATGCCCACAACACTACCTCTCTTGCATTTTGGATAGTATTAAGATTAGAGCTGTTTGGCATTACATTTTCAGCAGTAAGCAACACTAATGAATTGTCTTTTTTCACAGCGGCTTCCATATCTTTTATGTTTTTGGAACCACCTCTGATATTTTCAGCTTTTTGGTACATTTCATTGGATGCGGCCTCACCTACCTGAAGTTCTTTACTTATAGTAGCCAGTTTATACTTAAGATTACTTTTGGGTTCAGTGATTTTAACAATATGATATCCAAAATCAGTAGTTACAAGATTTGGCATTACACCAGATCCACTAAAACCAAAAACGGCGGTTTCGAATGGCTTAACCATGGCACCGTTATTTTGGAAAGAACCCAAATCTCCACCTGTTTGAGCTGTTCCGTCAGAGCCATATTGACTCGCTAAAGCTGCAAAGTCGCTACCTGATTTTGCTTGTGCCAATACTTCCAAAGCTTTGGTTTTGGCGGCAGCCCTTAAACTATCCGACATTGTAGAATCAGCTCTGAATAAAATATGACTGGCTCTCACTGTGTAAAGTGAATCAGCCTCAGTTCCTTCGTATTTATGAATACTATAGGTGTTTCCTTCTTTGAATGGTCCAATTGTTGACCCGACTATTGCTGTTGATAAGGCAGCTTTCAGATCTGCACTTATTTGATTGGCAGACTTTAGATAAGGAGTTCTAATATCAGTGTTGGCCTGAGCATACGACTGAGCATTAGGAGCTGAAGCAAGTCCTTTAGCCAGATTTCTTATTTCAGTATTCAAGGCAGCACTGTCTTCTTTTGTTGGTGCTAATTGAAAGGCCACATAAGAGATTGAACGGCTGTCAAATGGAGTAAATTCGTCTTTATGGTCGGAATAATAACTATTGATTTCACTTTCTTCAACTTTAATAGTAGAATCCTGAATAGAGAAGAATGGCACATACAAAAACTTACCGCTTGCTTTTTCAGTTTGGGCAACGTATTCTGCCTTTGCTTCTGATTGGGTTATGTAGGAGGCTTTATTTAGAAGGTTAGAGTATTTTTCTCTCATTCTGATAGTTTTCAACTCTCTTTTAAAATTGTCCCACATTGCTTTTTGTGCTGCAGGCATGGTATTGTTGGTATAAGCCTTAATAAACTCGGCATGTTGAGCCGCATTAAAATTGCCGGAAGCATCAGAAAACTGTTGTTTTACATATGGGTGCATATTTTTTGCACCTTGTATAAGTTCTCTTAACTCATCATCAGAAACTGTTATGCCCAATTTTTCAAATTCTTCAACATATACATTGTCGAAAACTAACTTTTCCCAAACCTGCTCTCTGATTTGAGCAAGATCCTGCTCAGTGGCTGACCTTCCGGTTGACATTTCAAATTGTTGTCTTTGAGCATCAACAAGTTTTACAAACTCTTGATAGTCAACAGACGTCCCGTTGATTTCACCAACTGTATTGTTAGAGTTTCCGAATAAGCTACCATATTTGTTTTGGAAAATATCTCCACCCACAATAAAGAGCAACAAAGCTATTGCAATAACTGTAACTGCTATTCCTGATCTCTCTCTGATTTTGTTTACTAGTGCCATTTTTTTAGATAAAATACTTAATTATGTAATATATGTGTATTTTTTGAGGTGCAAAAATAGGAATATTCCAATTGATTATCAAAGATTTCTATTTTGTTTATTTTTAAAGAGGTAACAGATCATTTTAAATAATTAAAAATGACCTTAATAATTGATTGAAAATACCTCATATTTAACGTATTAAGGCTGATTTCGGATCAAAAAACAAAAAAGGAACAGTATTTCTACTATTCCTTTGTTTGAAAATTTATTTAGAATATCAATCGGCTTTTTCAAAAATCATGTACGTTCCGCCGTCACGAGAAGGGGTATTGTCCTTTTTAAAATGACCCACCAAAAGTTTTTTCCCTTCAACTTTAAAGTCTTCTGCACCTGTTAGCATTTCAAAATAGCCTTGTTCGCATTGCATCAGCTCCGGAGGTCCCGCCATTTTAGTGCTACCCAAATGTTCAATTTTTAGGGTGCCGATTCCGGTTGACTTATCAAATGTCAGGACTTTTAAATCACCAAACAACATATTTACAGCCGAATTGCCCGATAATTTCAAATATTCTTTGTTTTCAGAGTTTACTTCAATTTTAAGGGTAAGGTCACGCACATTTGTTACTGCGTAACCACATGGAGTGTCAATAGCGTCACCCAAAAATCTGTTTTTGTAAGTCCAGTTTCCTAAAATTTCATTAGAGTTCACAGACGATTCTACTTCTATTTCAGTACAGGAGTCCATTCGGAAAAGGGTTAGAAAAATTAGTAATGAAAAATACTTAATCATTGAAATATGTTAATCTTTTTTATTCAGACACAAAAATGTGTGGTATGGTTGGAATTGCCATTAAAAATTTATTTTATGGTTATTATTTCAAGAATACGCCAAGTCCGGGTAGTTTATTAAATATTGCTTTGCCGTTTTGGAGATATACACCTTCTGCAGGATTATTGCTTATTAGCATAGCTCCGTCCATGTCAACATAGTCAAGAAGTGGTAGGAGGTGGGCAATGGCTGATATGCCAATGCTTGTTTCGGTCATACAACCCATCATCACCTTCAAATTATTTTCCCGGGCTATTTTTATCATCCTAAGAGCTGGGGTTATTCCGCCACATTTTGCCAGCTTAATATTTACCCCATCAAAATATGGAGCACATTTTTCTACGTCGCTTTCAACAATACAACTTTCGTCGGCTATAACAGGAAGTTTAGAGGCAGTTTTGACTTCGAGCATTTCACTTAAGCGGTCTGCTTTTAGAGGTTGTTCTATAAATTCTACACCCAACTTTGCCAATTCTTCAGAATTTCTGATGGTTTCATCAACTTCCCAGCCGGTATTGGCATCTACTCTGAATACTGCATCGGTTTCTTTTCTTAGAGCTTTAATAATTTCAATATCGTCAGGGGTTCCAAGTTTTATTTTATAAATCGGGAAATCAAATTCCTTCATTTTTTTAACCATGACCGCAATCTCATCAATGCCAATGGTGTAGTCAGAAAATGGGATTTTTGTAATATTCAGGCCAAGAGCCTTATAGAGCGGTAAATTTTGTTTTTTGGCCCAAAGGTCATAAGCAGCGATGTCAAGAGCACATTGAAGAAAATGGTTATGACCTAGTAATGGATTGAGTTTTTCCCAAAGTTCTGCCGGATGATTCCATTCTATTTGGCAAATAGCCTCTCGGTTTTTTTCTGCCAAAATCTGAAGATCTTCAGTTGTGATTCCATAGTATGGAACAGGAGTGGCTTCACCAAGCCCCGAAATGCCGTTTTCGGAAAGCTCCACAACAAAAGTTTTGGTCTCTAACCGTGTCCCGTGTGCAATTCGAAAAGGATATTTGCTTTTCAGATTGAAAATATGGGTTTTTAAGTTCATTGATGAGTTTTTAAAAGATTTGCATTCCAAAGACCTCTGCCAAATGTGAAACCAACACCTTTTCTACCCCTTTCATGTCTATTTCTTTTCCTATTTCTTGTTGAATAGAAGTAACGGCTTTGTCGTCGATGCCACATGGGACAATATTTCCAAAATAATTAAGGTCGGTATTGACATTGAGAGCCAGGCCATGCATGGTTACCCATCGGCTTGATTTTACACCCATGGCACATATTTTCCGTGGATACGGTTCCGAAAGCCATACGCCTGTAAGGCCTTCGATTCTTCCGGCATTTAGGTTATAATCAGCACAAGTTTTTATGACAGCTTCTTCCAAACACCTCATATATAGATGAATATCAGTGAAGAAATTATCTAAATCAATTATAGGATAAACGACCAATTGTCCAGGCCCGTGATAAGTGATGTCACCTCCCCTATTGATTTTATAAAATTTGGCATCTTTGTGTTCAAGTTCCTGGTCATCAATTAGTAAATGATCTTCTTTTCCACTTTTTCCAAGCGTATATACATGCGGGTGTTGGCAGGTAATAAGATAGTTTGGTGTAAGATTGGGTTGATCAGTATTTCGGTTTTCTATTTTCAGCTCAATGATTTCATTAAATAATTTTTCCTGAAAGTCCCAGGCTTCTTTGTAATCAATTAAGCCTAATTCTATTAGTTTAACTTTTTTGTTCTGTTCCAAAACCTTATTTTTAAAATGAAAAACAACCAGACATCAAAATTATAAATAAAATGGCTGAAAAAATCGATAAAGGCAAGGAAGGTGAGGAATATGCCGTAAATTTTCTTATCAGCAAAGGTTTTGAAATACTTGACCGAAATTTTACTTCACGAAATTCTGAAATAGATATTATCTGTAAAAAAGGGGATATGTTGGTTTTTGTAGAAGTGAGGATGAAAGCCACTTCTGACTATGGTTATCCTGAAAGTACCATGTCAAAAAGTAAAATGAATGCCATAAAAAGAGGGGCAGAAGTATATTTATTATTACATCCATGGCAAGGGGAGGCAAGGTTTGATTTTATTTCTATCATCGAATACCCAAAATTTGAATTGGTTCATTTTGAAGATGCTTTTTTTTAGATTTAAGGAAAATTTAAGGCTAAAATGTTAAAATATAGGTTTTTGGCAACGAAATTGCTGGTGTTTTTTCGTGTTTATTCTAAAAACTTAACCTAAATGAAAACTAAAATTCTACTATTTTTAGCCTTATTGTTTTCAAAATTAACTTTCTCCCAGGAATTGAAGACTTTTGGAAAGGGATACACCAAAGGGGTTTCTGTTAATGCCAGCTCAAATAGCAATAGTGGAATCAAAACACTTTTGGGAACAGGTTTCCTCCCTAATGCAAAGGCATCATCCAGATTTTTGTCGCAAGCTACATTAGGACCGACTTTTCAGGAAATAAATACTCTGCAAACACAAGGTATAGAGGCATGGCTGGACCAACAATTGTCGCTGCCTCCGCAGTTTAACCTGAAAAATTATGTTCAGAGTCTTCATCAATATGCATTTGATTCACTTCATGCAGCAAATCCTATTGATTATCAAACTATTGAGGATGTGTTTGTTGATGACTGGGTTTTTGATGTGGCGTGGTTTCAGGGCAATATGACCGCCGCCGATCGTCTGAGGTGGCGTGTGAGCCTGGCATTAAGTGAAATTTTTGTTACCTCAAGAATTTCAGCCTTCGACAATAATCCCTATGCTTTGGCCAGCTATTATGATATGCTCAATAAAAATGCATTTGGGAATTACCGCTCTCTGATCGACAGCATTTCTTATCATCCGGCAATGGCTGTCTATCTTACTTATATGAATAATCATGCCACAGATACCTTGGCCACCTATCCAGGTAGTCCTACCAAAAAGCAGGTTTTTCCAGATGAAAATTATGCAAGGGAAATTATGCAGCTATTTTCGATTGGATTATATAAGTTAAACAACAACGGCACCGAAATGAGAGATGCCAACAATCAATTGATACCAACCTATAACAACAACGACATAGCGGGTCTCGCTAAAGTATTCACCGGGCTTTCCTGGTCACATAGCCGATATTTAGGTGACAACAGCAATGTTAATGATCTGAGTTATACCAAAAGACTGAAATTTTTTCCAATGGACTCAAGTGATAAATACATCAGGTCCTGGATAACTAATCCTGCAAACTGGAGAATAGTTTATGGACATGAGCCTGGCTCAAAAACTTTTTTGGGTCAAACAATACCTTCCAGACCTGTACAGCAAGGGGAGCAGGATATTCAGGATGCACTCAACATAATTTTCAATCATCCCAATGTTGGCCCATTTATTTCCAGACGATTAATTCAGCATTTGGTTACTTCCAATCCTTCTTCAGAGTTTATTGATCGGGTGGCCACTGTTTTCAATAACAATGGACAAGGTGTAAGAGGAGATTTGAAAGCAGTGATAAGAGCGATATTATTAGATCCCGAGGCCCGAGATTGTTGTGCCGAAAAAGAAACTAATGTTTATGGCCACTTGAGGTCCCCATTTTTAAGGTACATGAATATTGTTAAAGGTTTAAACCTTCATGCCACGAATGGCATTTATCGGAACGTGATGTATGATCTGTATGATAGAATTGAGCAAAAACCATTAAATTCTCCTTCAGTTTTTAACTTTTATCAGCCAGGATATGTTCCTGACGGGCCAGTGCAGGCAGCAGGGAAAGTAGCTCCCGAATTTCAGATGCTTAACTCATTGTCATTTGCCAATTATATGAATGCTGTACATCGTTGGGTAATATCAAATGATCCACTGGAGTTTTGGGGATTGTTTTCAAATGAAACCTATAAACCTGATCAGGAACCAAGATTTGATCTTACCTCGGAATATACTCTTGCTAAAACCAACCGTCTCAGGGAGTTTTTGGATAAGTATAATTTGATTTTGGCACAAGGCAGAATAAAGCCTGAAAATATGTCAATTATTGAAAATGTTTTGAAAACTATGCCCATGGATTATGAAACCAATGGCGACCCAGACCCTACACTTGCAGACCGAAAGTTAAGAATGGGTATATTTTTGATATTAATTTCTCCCGACTATTTGATTAACCGTTAATGCCATGAAGAGAAGAGATTTTATAAGAAATATTTCATGTGGGGCTATGGGTACCACCACCCTCATGAGTTCACTCACCAGTCTTGGAGCTTTAAACGGACTCACAAAAATTGGAGCGGACAGTGCTCCCGGAGAAGACTATAAAGCTCTGGTTTGTATTTTGTTTTCTGGGGGAATGGATACTTTCAATGTGCTCGTACCTTCAGGAACTACCGTAGGAGGGGATAATGGTTTTAATGAATACCGCACGCTCCGCACCGACCTGGCTTTGAGCAGTGCAAGCACCTTGCTGAGCTTAAATAACCCTCAATGTGGTAGTTTCAGAGGTTTTAATTGTGCCTATAGTTCTTATGGGGTTCATCCAGCCATGACTGGCGTGCGGGATCTGTTTAACTCGGGTAAACTTGCCTTCATATCGAATATCGGCACTTTAGTTGAGCCTTTGATGAATGAGTCAGAATTTTATAATTCTCAGAAAAAAATTCCTTTAGGCATTTATTCTCATTCAGACCAAATAATGCAGTGGCAAACCTCTGTTCCTCAAAGTCGCGATGCTTTGGGCGTAGGTGGGCGTATGGCCGACATTCTGAATGCCAACAATTCCAACAACGGGATTTCGATGAATATTTCTTTGGCTGGTAAAAATGTATTTCAAAGAGGGCAATTTGTTACTGAATATTCAATCAGTGACAATGTGGATCCCAACAATGTGGGTTTGCAGTCTTTTCCGACCTGGTGGGGTAATTCCGGATTATTAAACGATATGCGGACCAACGCCATTGATAGCCTGGTTTCAAAGACCTATGCCAATTTATTGCAGAAAACGTATTCTTCAACCGCAAAAAATAGCATGGCCTCTTTTGAGATTTTTAAAGAAGCCCTAAAAAGGGTACCAACTATTCAAACATCATTTCCGAATACTGGATTATCAAGAGATTTGTTGGCGATTACTAAGGTGATGAGCGTAAGGCAACAACTGGGGGCTAAGCGACAAATATTTTTTGTAAATATTGGAGGCTGGGACATGCACGATGGGCTCATGGGGGGCTTGAACAATATGCTTCCAATAGTAAGCCAGGCCATGAAGGCGTTTTATGACAGCACGGTGGAATTGGGCATTGCTGAAAATGTGACCACTTTTACAATTTCTGATTTTGCCAGAACACTGACCTCCAATGGAAATGGTTCTGATCATGCTTGGGGGGGGAATAATATGATCATGGGAGGAGCCGTGAATGGAGGAAGGATTTTTGGTGCCTATCCCAAAATGGATGTTAGCAACAGCAATGCATTAAATGTTTCTTTCAGAGGTAATTTTATTCCGGCGGTTTCTACTGATGAAATGTATGCCGAATTGGCACTTTGGTATGGCGTGAGTCCTTCTGACCTCTGTTATATTTTGCCAAACCTGGGAAATTTTTATTCCTTTTCGGCTAATAGCATGCCTGTTGGTTTTATGAATTTCAGCAATAGTCCTATTTCTAATATTAATCACCCGTTAGATTGCCTTACCTACTAACTGCTATGAAAAGATTTTTAATTATAGGAACATTAATATTGATAAGCTATAAATCCTTTTCTCAAGGATGCATAGGGGCAGCAGGACAAGTAAAATGGTCCTATTGGGCTAATTTTGAGCTTTCGCCTGATTCAAATGCCCTTTTTGCAAGAGAGTTTTATCCCGAAACTCCCGATGGATTCCAGATGCTTCCCACATTGGCAGCTCCCAGAAATTATACCGAATACTTTGCGGGAATGATGCGGGGTTTTATAAAAGTACCGGTAACAGCCACCTATTATTTTAATGTAACAGGTGACGATGAGGCTATATTTTTTCTAAGCCCTAACCAGGCACCGGCTTCCAAAATAAAACGGGCCGAAGCCCCGGAATACACTGAAATTGACCAACACGATAAGTCTCCTCTTCAGACTTCTCAAGCCATTCAACTGGTTGCCGGGCAATATTATTATTTTGAATTACTTCAATTTGAAGGGGGATATTCTGATCATGCCACTTTATGGTGGAAAAAATCCACGGATACTTCCTGGTCAGTAGTTGATTACAATTACATATTTGAATATGCCTGTAATTCCAATTGCCCGCCTCGGGGAACTGTTTGTAATGACAACAATCCCAATACAATCAATGACGTTCAGGATGGTTTTTGTAATTGTGTAGGAACGGCCCCCAAACCCTCGGTATGTGTGGGCGAAAAGGGTGTTTTGCAAGCCTATTATTATGACAATATTCCAGGCTCATATGTTGAAAATGATCTGATAAATGCCCCAAAATTTCCCTTGTTACCCGACCGGATGGAAAAATTGAAAGGAGCCTACGGGCCACTTCAGTCTTACGTAAAAGAGTATTATGGCACTTTGGTGCAGGGTTATCTTACTGTCCCGGTTTCGGGAAATTATGAATTTAATCTAACCGGAGACAACCAGACTTTTTTCTTTTTGAGCAAAAATGATTCAATTCAATATAAGCAAAATCATCAGATTTTTTCCTTTTATGGATTAGGGGAATATGAGCACAACAGTTCGGTTTTGCAGAATTCGGGTCCGATTTTTATGGAAAAAGGTAAGTATTATTATTTCGAATTCCGACATAAACAAAATACCTGGCGTGATCATTTTAATCTTTTCTGGAAAACTCCTTTTCATCCTCAAAAAACCTGGAAAAGAATTCCTGAGTTTTACATATATGATTATGATTGCGAAGTATCCTGTATAGCCGAGAATACCCCCTGTGATGATGGCAATCCATTTACCAACAATGATAAAATCGATGCTAATTGCAACTGTGTCGGTACGCCATGTTCAGGGCCAGATTGTGATGATTTGGGGGCCAAATATCAGCTATACGAAGATTGCAGCCCTACCAATAATCTCAATCCTATCGAAGAAGCTACCTGGCAGTCATGTACAGCAGCTCCAAATCCCAATCCGGCAAGGAGTACAAGTACACATTGGATAAAATATAATTTTTCAGATATTTATAAATTCAAGAACTCAAGGGTTTGGAATTATAATGTACAGAACCAGACCACAAAAGGATTCAGACAAGTTGTGGTCGATTATTCTGTTGATGGGTCCACTTGGACTGCTCTGGGAGGCACCTATAATTGGCCTCAGGCACCGGGAGTGGCCGATTATGGTGGTTTTATTGGGCCCAATTTTAATGATGTTAAGGCAAAATATATTCTGATTTCAGCTTTAAATAATTACGGTGATCCAACGTGTTCCGGGTTTGCCAAAATAACCATTGATGCCACAATGTGTAATCCCAAAGATACTCCTTGTGACGACGGTGACCCACTTACTTCTTACGATAAATTTGATAATAACTGCAACTGCCGAGGTGTGGATATCAGTTGTGGAACCGATACATTGTTATTAGGCAAATTCAATTTGGATGACAGTTTATTTGCTGCGAAAAAACGAGTGGAAGCAGCCAGTATAGTTCCAAACACCCAAAATATCAGTTTTACTGCCGGAAATAGCATTGTTTTACTTCCTGGATTTGAGGTGAAAAACCAGGGTGTATTTTCAGCAACTATTGCCGATTGTATCCAGCAACAGTTTATGACCAATGAATTGAAAACCCAGGTTAATACCAAAGATTTTTCTATTGAAGATCAGGATACTGCCATGAAAAAAATAGTTTTCAGGCTCAATGAACCCGGTTTTGTTATATTAAAAATCAGGAAAAATAAAGGGACCGAAACCGTGGTTACTCTAATGGAAAATTATCAGGAAAACCTGGGTACTCAGATAAAATACGTTCCTACTCGGAAATTCGAAAAAGGGAAATACGAAGTGTATCTGAAAATTAACAATAATGAAATGTCGGAATTTTTTGAAATAGAGTAAATCAAAATTATTAGACATTTACCAGCTCGTTGCCCCTCAATACCGGCAAAACATCATAGAGGTCATTTTGAAGACAATAATTGATGTCCTTGTGTATTCCCAATCCCTGAAGACGGCGAATATGCGATGAGTTAGATAAATATGCAGAAAGGTTGCCTTTTGCTTGCTCATAGGTACGCATGGCCAATATAGCCGAGTCTTCTGCTACAAAGTATTCATCTTTAAGAGCTGAAACCACAGCACCTGCAAAGAGGGTATCTTCCAGATTGGGTTTTCCTTTCCAGCCGGCACATAGCACCAGCACATCATAGGGTTGGTTTTTTAGATGATTGACTACTGCAGAGAGATTTAAAAAAGCTCCCACCATTACTTTTACAGCTTCTGATTTCGCTTTTGAAATTGAAAGCGTGCCGTTGGTGGTGGTCATAGCTATTTTAGCTCCGATGAGCCTTTCATCCATATAGCTGAAAGGCGAATTGTCAAGGTCAAAACCATCAACTTTTTGTGCATTTCTCTCGGCTGCTGCCACATAACCACGGTTTTGCAAATCTTTACACTCTTCTACAGTTGCAACAGGTATAATACTTCTTACGCCATAGGCAAAGCCAGTAACCATACAAGAGGTCGCTCTGAATATATCAGTAACAACTACAATCGAATTGTTTAATTTATGTAAATGCAGGAGGTCAGGAGTAAGACAAACGTCGATATTTTTCATTAAAATCGGAAAATTTTCCGCAAAAATACTCTTAAAATCACTTTGAAGAGAATTTTATAACTTTCTGAGAGAAAAAAACTTATTTTGAAGAAACACTCTCTACTTCCAGCTCGATTTCAATTTTTTCTTCCGGAATCTTCAAGGCGTCAAAATCTTTGGCATCTCCCAAAAACGCATTGATGTCCACATTTCCATTGATTCCCAATACACGGCCTTTTTCGGTGTACTGCCAGAATTTTAGTTTGGGATGACCCACCAGATTCGAAACATTCGAGAAATTATAATCTGCAATCCAAAGCGGGTTATTTTTAAAATGTCCTTTCAGATATTTATTGTAGATATGCGTATTGGTATAGATTATTACTTTACTTCCGTAATGTTTTTCAATGATTGAAATCCATTTTTCTACATTTTTTCTCATCAATGCCGGAGACTTGCTTTTGTCATGTACTTCAAAATCGAGTACAGGTGCCAAATCGCCACCTTCCAAATCTACCGTTCTGATATAATTTTGAGCCTGCGTGTATGGGCTGCTTGTGGAGCTAAAAAAATGATAGGCTCCTCTCACAAGTCCTGCCTCTTTGGATTCTTTCCAGTTGGTTTCAAATCTTGTGTCTCTGATAGTGGTGCCTTCAGTAGCTTTTAAAAAAGTAAAACTTACTTTAAACTGATTATGCTCAGCCACTTTTTCCCAATCAATAAATCGTTGGTGGTGTGAAACATCAATACCATGAATTTCATATTGACGCGTAATATGAATGTAATTCAGACCTAAAAAACTTGTAACAGAATGTAGTAAAACCGAAAGGACTAAAGAGAAATTTAAAAACATTATACTCAACAAATGATCTTATAAACAATGGGATAAACATTATTTTTCTATCAAATATTGTGCCTTGTAGCTCTTTTTTTAGAAAAAAAATCTATTCAAACTAACTAAAAAGAGAGCATTTTCATTATAACCTTTTAATCAGGAAAGCTTTGGCTTTAATATTTTAAGATGATTTGAAACAAAAAAACCACCCTAAAACAGGTGGTTTTCGACAAGTTTCTTTTTAAAAATTATTTTGCTCTTTTCGTCAAGTCTGCAAATGGAATAATTAATTCCCGTCCTGTTGGTTGTCCATTTCTAAATGTCTGAGTTCTGAGGCTAAGGTTTCCTTCCGGTACCCAGAATTCACTTTCATACTTTTTAGCGTAATTTACAGGATAGGTGTTGTCAATGCTGTAATAAATTTCTCCATTGGCAATTTCCGATTGCAACTTCACCCAGATTTTCCCTTCAGCATCTTTTCTGACTGACACAACCGGCTCAAGTACCGCTTTTGAAATATTGGTTTTGGCGGCATCAAATCTTGAAAATTGAGACTCAACACGATTAACAAAACTTTCCCAATTTTTTACCGATGCCGGACTCCAAACACTTTCAATAGTTGCAAAAGCTCTTGGGTAGGTCATATAGTAAGCAAATTGTAGATTAGGAATTACCTCTGTCCAAAGGTTGGCTTGTCCACCCAGAATATATTTGGGATCTACATCAGCAGGAACCGGTTCAAATTCATAAGCCTTTCTCAGGCTTAATTCTGCATAAATAGGGTTTTCCACACTTTTATCACCCTGAGTGTAGTCTATATATGCATAAGTAGTTGGCGACATTACGACAGGCACCCCCATTTTGGCAGCTTCTATTCCTCCTTTCATTCCTCTCCAGCTCATAACAGCTGCACCAGGAGCCAAACCCCCTTCCAGTATTTCGTCCCAACCTATGAGTTTTTTGCCTTTGCTACTCACGATTTTTTCTACCCTTTTTACAAAATAACTCTGTAACTCGTGCGTGTCTTTGATTTTGTTTTTCTTCATAAAATCCTGCACAGTTGCATCTCTTTCCCAATAGCCATGGTAACACTCGTCACCTCCCATGTGAATGTATTGTCCGGGGAAGAGGGCAGCCAATTCGGTCATCACTTTATCTACAAACTGATATACTTTTTCATCGGCAGGATTGAGCGTGTTTTCAATCAACATCTCAAATTTTCCGTCGCCGTACCATTCGGCAAACTTAGATCCCGGATTTACCGTCGTTGGCTTTTTTAAGGTTGAAAGTTCGGGATAAGCTGCCAAAACCGCCATACTGTGGCCTGGAATGTCCACTTCTGGCACAATTGTGATGTTACGGTCAGCCGCATATTTTACCACATCCTTGATTTGATCCTGAGTATAAAAACCACCATAAGTAGTTTTTTCGCCTTCTTTCGGTGAAGGGCGGGTGTCACCAAATCTTCCGTAACGTTCTACACGCCAGGCACCTACCTCCGTAAGTTTTGGCAGTGATTTGATTTCTACTCTCCAGCCTTCGTCGTCGGTCAAGTGCCAATGAAACACGTTGAATTTGTATTGAGCCATTTTGTCAATATAGGCTTTCACGTCTTCCACGCTGAAGAAATGGCGGCTTACGTCAAACATAAGGCCTCTCCAGCCAAATCTTGGATAATCTTTGATTTTACAACCCATGACCATCCCGATTCCCATTGGATAATCTTTCGACTCAAACTGGGCAGGGAGCAACTGTCTAATGGTCTGAAATCCATTGAATATTCCTCCGGGAGCATTGGCCATCAATTCGATTTTTGTATCACCAACCTCAAGTGTGTAGCCTTCATTGCCAAGTTCTGCCACAGGTTTGGCATTAAGATTTACAACAATCACTTTTTCGCTTTGCGATGGGTTGGCAACTGCTTTCTGTTGAATTTTGATTCCAGAGTTTTCAAGCAAAGCCGCAAACTGACCCGCATATTTTTTTACTTCCGGGTTACCAGTTTTTACATCCAGAGAGGTTTGATTGTCGAGCATAAACATGCCCTCAGTTGATTGATAATTAACAGGGGCTGGAATAATACTATGCTGACCAATCGCAGCGACCGAGCCAAAAGCACAAATCAAATTCAGAATGAATTTTTTCATAGAGAATCGTTATTTAAGGTTAAGTTGTAAAATTATTAAATTTTTTTAAAAACTAACTTTTTTTTAAATTAAATCAGAGCAGTACGTCGTTTTGACCCCAATACCTGAAACTCAAAGGATATTTAGGATATGCGTTTTGGAATATTTTATATTTGTTGGGTTTTACCTCTGTTTCCGCAAATTTCACCTCCAGAGCTATTCCTTCATCGGGCTGTTGTTCAATTACAAAATCCACTTCATTGCTTTCGGTGGTCCTCCAATATTTTATTTTTTGGCTTGGAAAGTTTTCTGAAAGCCTACGGTATATAAGATTTTCAAATAAAGCCCCTTTGTCGACTCTTATGTTGAGCTTTCCGAAACTATCTAACAATGCATTTCTTAGTCCTGGGTCATTAAAATACACCTTTGGCATTTTTACAAGTTCTTTTCTCAGGTTTTTGAAGAATGGTTTTATCAACTCAATATGAAAGCATTTTTGCAGGACAAACAGATAGTTTTCTACGGTTGCGTTAGAGATTTGCAACGTGTTTGCTAGCTCATTGACGTTAACCATATTTCCAATTTGACCTGCAAGTATCATACATAATTTATAGAATTTTTCTTCGTTGGCTATTCCAGATTCCAGAATGTCTCTTTTCAGGAAGGAATCCCGAAGCTCGTAAAGTCTTTCTTTTTTGCTTTCTTTATCATTGTCAAGTACTACTGCCGGATAACCTCCATATACGGCATATTCTTCTAATTGTAACCACAGTTGAGCTTCATAAATTGAAGTTTTAACTGCACCTGTTCTTAATTTTTTTAATTCTAAAAGCAGCCCGTCTTCTGATTTAAAGTTGAGAAATTCCTCAAAGTCCAGTGTTTTGAGTTCAAATATTTTTTTTCTTCCAGCCAAAGAATCTCTAAAACTTCTGTCGATGTAAAAAGCACTGCTTCCTGTGGCAACGATTTTTATTTTTTCTGCGAAATCATCATAAAGCAGTTTGATAAAATTGGTGGGGTCGTCAAGGTATTGCACTTCGTCAATGAGCACTACAATTCGGCGGCTTTCTGTTTGTGGCAGAAAATCAAAAATATTTTCCGGATTATCGTTAAGTCGGTTTAAAATGTTTTTTCTGTCCAGATTTAAAAAGACTACTGGCTTATTTTCAGCTTCGAGTTCTTTCTGAATTTGCTTAAGCAATGTAGTTTTTCCTATTTGCCGTGCACCTGTAATAATTGTAAATTCCTTATTATCAAGATGTTTTTTTATACTATCGAAATATTTTCTTTTCATTTTTGCTTGACTTTATCGTTACAAAAATATAAAATATCCGATAATTTGCCAAGTGTACTTATAAAAATATCCGATAATTTACTAAGTGTATATATAAAAATATCGGATATTTTGCCAAATCAGATCCTTTGCTATGAAAAAAGCGTTATAATTTCAGATTTACCAACACCGCATGATGGTCAGAGCCAAAAAGCCCAGCCCAGGTATTGCTCAGGGTGGCATGTTTTTTTACAGTTATATTTTTTGTATTAGTAAAAAGGAAGTCAATTCGGGAGTTTTCCCGTTCTTTGGCTTCAAAACCCGTAAATGTATCCACTGGTCCGAAATGTGGCAAAATACTTAGCGTTTCGGTGTCGATTAATTCATTTTTGATGATTTGAATAGGCTCTGAGTCAGGGGTTCCATTAAAATCTCCAATCAGGAAAACAGGCTTTTGGTCGGCAATTTCTTTTATTTTTTTCAAAATCAACTTTGCACTTTCTCTGCGGGCTACCTGTCCCATATGGTCAAAATGGGTATTGAATACATAAAATTTCTTTCTCGATTTTTTGTCTTTGAAATAAGCCCAGGTCACTACCCTCGGGAAGGCAGCATCCCAGCTTTTGCCGGGTACATCTGGCGTTTCTGAGAGCCAGAAAGTTTCAGATTTTAAGAGTTCATATTTTGTTTTGTAATAGAAGATCGGTGAAAACTCACCTTTCTCTTTACCATCGTCTCTTCCTTTTCCGATATAATCATGGTTTGGGAGCCTTTCTTTCAGGTCGGTAATTTGAGGAAAAAGGGCTTCCTGCATTCCGCAGATATCGACTTCATAGTATTTCAGGATTTCTGCCACATGGTCTTTTCTATTGTCCCATTGATTGATTCCATCAGATTTTGTGTTGTACCTGATGTTATAGGTCATCAGGTTGAGGTTTTGGGCTTTAGAAATAAAGGAAATTAAGAGCAGAAATATTATTTTTTTCATAAATCAAATTTTAATACACCGTAAATTTTACCCTAAAAATTGAAGTTTTTTGAAAAAAACACATAAAAAAACCGGACGATTTAAAAATGTCCGGTTTTCAAAGTCAAAAATATTAAAAATTAATACATAGTACCTACATATTCCTTAGGACGGCCACCTGGGGTAGTTACAAACGCCTCAATAAATGAATCAAATGAAGGTGAAATTGCCAGTACTTCGTGTTCTTCAAACAGAACCGCATAAAACTTACCATTAAGATTTTCTACTTTATAATTTTCTTCCAGCAAAATTGCACTTTCCATTAAATCAAAGGCATTATCACGCTCATCTTCAGATGAAAAACCTTCAGACCTCAGATAAAGTGTGGCGTCGGGATTGTAAACCCCGAAATAATGTTTTCCATTTTCATTTCTGAATTTCACAAAACCCGTAATCCCATAAGAATCCCAGATTCTTTCTTTTTCCAGATAAAAACTTTCTTCAAGGAAATTATCAAGAGATTTCAGAATACTGTCTTCAGTTACAACAATTTCAGGTTCCTTTTTAGCTTTAGTTGCTTTAGGTGTGGTTGTTTTAGTTTCAGTTTTGGTGGCCACCGCTTCTGTTTTTTCACCTGCCATACCTGATAAAACTGTATTTGCCTCCGTCTGAGATTTGAAATCACATGATCGGGCAATCTCTTTATTGTTACCAGCTTTCAGAATGATTACATATTTACTTTTCTCTTTTTCAACTGAAAGCCTACCCGCAATTGGAAGATTTTTATTGACAGACTCAATGCCATTTTTTCTTGATTTAGTGTCTTTATAACCTTCACTTTTAAGTAGAACGTCGCCTTTCGAATCTACTAAAGCAAAATAATATTTAAGTGTTTTTTTGTCTTGAAATGTCACAAATCCTTCATTTTTGGGATCCATTTCATGTCCTTGATATGCTTTACAAGGTAAATAGTCGTCGATTAATGCCATTTTATAGGATGTATTTTATTTTTTCAACCACAGAAATTGTAAGTAATTTATTATGAAATGTTTATTATGGATTAAAATGAGGAAGAATTAATTATAAGATTATGTTTTTTTTCAATAAAATATAAGAATTGTTTTATTTTTTATTGTTTATCAAATATCCTTTTTGGTAAAACAGTAATTATTTTAAAAATTTAGAGATTTGAATTTTAGTTTAAAAGTTTACTAATTTTGAAACATGAACAGTCTTTACCCTATTTTTTTAAAAGCAGAAAATTTAAGATTCCTCATAGTTGGTGGGGGAAATGTTGGGCTGGAGAAACTTGAGTCACTAATAAGAAATTCGCCGGGAGCAAATATTACGATGGTCGCTCCACAAATAAAAGATGAGATTAAGAAATTGTGTGAAAGTCATAATTTGAGTTTGATTTTTGAAAAATACCACCCCAATTTTTTGGAAGGAAAGGATTTAGTGATAGTTGGGACTGATGACAAAAATGTTAATCTTCAGGTACAAAAAGACTGTAAAAGTGCCGGAATTTTAGTCAATGTGGCCGACACACCAGACCTTTGTGATTTTTATCTGAGCTCGGTTGTGACTAAAGGTGACCTGAAAATAGGGATTTCGACAAATGGCAAATCTCCTACCTTTGCTAAGAGAATCAGGGAAATGCTGGAAGAAATTTTGCCTGAAAACATTCAGGAGATTCTGGATAATCTTCAAAGCATCAGAAATAAGCTCAAAGGAGATTTTGAATATAAAGTAAAGAAAATGAATGAAATAACCGGAGCTTTCAAGAAATCTGAAGGCATCGAGGATTGATATTTTCAGTTTTATTAGTCTTTTTGTTGAAGACAAAACCTTTTTTATTCAACCTGACATGAAAAAAACATTATTTGCAGCAGCAATTGTTTCCCTATTTGTAATCTTTGGATTCCAAAATTCTGACCCTGTATTCGGTTCAAATGAAAACTGGGCTGATTACCTGGGTGGTCCCGACCGAAATCATTATTCTCATTTAACTCAGATTAATCAGGAAAATGTCAAAGACCTCAAAATAGCATGGGAATATGCCATGTCAGATTCAGGGCAAATTCAGGCCAATCCATTGATAATTGATGGTGTTTTGTACGGAGTAACTTCCTCTGTACAGGCATTTGCACTTGATGCCACTACCGGAAAGGAAATCTGGCGGTTCGGTGATCCACTTAAAAATTGGGCCAGCACTAGTAGGGGAGTGGCTTTTTGGCAAAGAGGAAAAGACAAAAGAATTCTTTACACCGTCGGACCCAATCTTTGGGCTCTGGATGCCAGCACAGGAAAACCAATCAATAGTTTTGGTGACCAGGGAAAAGTTGATCTGCATACCGGTTTACCGGAAATTGCAAAAGATAAATTTTTGATTTCCAATACCCCAGGAACTGTTTTCGAGAACTTGATTTTTATGCCAACTCGGGTTTCTGAAGACCCTGATGCTGCTCCGGGGGATATCAGGGCGTTTGATGTGGTTTCCGGAAAATTGGTTTGGACATTCCATACTATTCCGTACCCGGGAGAAAAAGGATATGAGACTTTCCCTAAAAATGCTTACAAAAATGAGGGTATTGGCGGGGTAAACAATTGGGCAGGTATGGCGGTTGACAAGAAGAGGAGAATTCTTTTTGTGCCGACGGGTTCGGCTTCTTATGACTTTTATGGGGGAAACAGGCACGGTAAAAATCTATTTTCCAATTGTCTTTTGGCCCTGGAAGCCCGTACAGGAAAGCTGCTTTGGCACTTTCAGTTTGTACATCATGATCTCTGGGATCGAGATCTTCCGGCTCCACCTAACCTTATCACAATAACAAAAAATGGCAGGAAAATCGATGCAGTTGCTCAGATAACGAAGCAGGGTTATGTTTATGTTTTTGACCGAATTTCCGGACAATCACTTTTTCCGATAAAAGAAATTCCTGTGTCTGCCTCAAAACTTCCCGGAGAAAAAGCCTGGCCTACACAGCCCAGGCCAACTTTGCCTTTGCCATTTGCAAGGCAATCCAATGTTCTTACCGAAAAAGATATTTCGCCGTATGCTGAAAACCGCAAAGAGTTGATATCACTTTTCAAATCTTACAATAAAGGCTGGTTTGATGCTCCTAGCCGTGAAGGAAATGTGATATTTCCGGGATATGATGGAGGAGGGGAATGGGGCGGAGCAGCAGTTGACCCCAAGGGTGTAATGTATGTAAATGCCAACGAAATGGCTTGGATTCAAATAATGAAACCGGTTGAAAATACTTCTGGATTACCAATGGGAGAAAAAACGTACAAAACCTATTGTCAGAGTTGCCATCAGCCTGATCTTGAAGGTAATACAGAAAGCGGGTATCCGTCTTTAGTGAATATTTCAAGCAAATATGATAAGAAAGCCATAATTAACCTTATCAATTCGGGTAAAGGCATGATGCCAGGGTTCGGATTTGTAAGCAAGGAAGAAAAAGACGCTCTGACAGCTTTTTTATTCAATGAAGAAAAGAAAGAAGTAGCCAACGCAACACAACAACTTAATCAAAAAGCAGGCGTAAAATTCAGAATGACCGGATATAATAAATTTCTGGACAACCGTGGCTTGCCGGCCATTGCTCCGCCTTGGGGCACCCTTAATGCCATTGACCTCAATACAGGAAAGCAAATCTGGAAAATTCCGTTTGGAGATGAGCCGCTTTTGATGAAAGAAGGTATTTATGGTACAGGTACCGAAAATTACGGTGGACCAGTAATAACCGCTACAGGACTACTCATAGTTGCGGCCACAAAAGATGCTAATCTGAGGGTATTTGAAGCTAAAACAGGAAAATTGCTCTTTAAAAAACCTCTCCCTGCTGCTGCCTTTGCAACACCTGCTACTTATATGGTTAATGGCAAGCAATATATCGTAATAGCCTGTGGTGGCACCAAATTGGGAACTCCGAAAGGGAATAAATATGTGGCTTTTGCGGTAGACTAGAATAAAATCTGTCAGTTTGAGGAAAGTCGAGAACGTAAAGTTGAAATTCTAAAAATAATAAGACCATAGGTTCATTTTTAGCCCAAATCTACAATTGAACCAAAAACACTATTTTTTGGTCGAAAATCATAAATGGTTTCTTTGAGTTTATTTACAACTTTGCATTGGAATTTACTCTAAAAGAAATATGTCAAAAACGTTGTTCGACAAAGTGTGGGATGCCCACGTAGTCAAAAAAATTGAAGATGGTCCCGATGTGGTGTTTATCGACCGTCATTTCATTCATGAAGTGACCAGTCCGGTAGCATTTTTGGGTCTCGAAAGTCGTGGAATCGGTGTAATGTATCCTAACCGTACATTCGCAACTGCTGACCACAACACGCCTACCATCAATCAGCACCTTCCGGTTGAAGATCCTCTTTCGGCCAATCAGCTGAAAGCTCTCGAAACCAATTCTGCCAAATACGGAATCTCTCATTGGGGTCTTGGCCATGAGAAAAACGGTATTGTTCACGTAGTTGGGCCGGAAAACGGCATAACCCTTCCCGGAATGACCATCGTGTGTGGTGACTCTCATACTTCAACGCACGGTGCATTTGGAGCCATTGCTTTTGGAATTGGTACCTCTGAGGTTGAAATGGTTCTTTCCTCACAGTGTATTATGCAGCCTAAGCCTAAGAAAATGAGGATTACAGTCAATGGGAAACTTGGGAAAGCGGTAACTCCAAAAGACGTAACACTTTATATTATCTCCCAGATTTCTGCTGCAGGTGCTACAGGGTATTTTGCAGAATATGCTGGTGAGGTTTTCGAAAACATGAGCATGGAAGGTCGTATGACAGTTTGTAACATGTCAATCGAAATGGGTGCTCGTGGAGGTATGGTTGCACCAGATGAGACCACATTTGCATATCTAAAAGGTCGCGAACAGTCTCCAAAAGGAGAAGCCTGGGATAAATTAGTGGATTATTGGAAAACTTTGAAAACTGATGAAGGTGCTCAGTTTGACCTTGAATTAGTATATGATGCTGCCAATATAGAGCCACAGATTACCTACGGTACCAATCCAGGTCTGGGAACAGGTATTTCCAAATCAGTACCGAAAGCTTCAGAGGTGATTGATGGCGAGGCTTCATACAAAAAATCGTTAAACTATATGGGTTTCAATGAGGGCGATAGCCTGATCGGCACCAATGTAGATTATGTATTTTTGGGTAGCTGTACCAACGGCCGTATTGAAGATTTCAGAGCATTTGCTTCAGTTGTAAAAGGAAAGAAAAAAGCAGATAATGTAACCGCATGGTTGGTTCCCGGCTCACACATCGTGGAGGCTCAAATCAAAGAAGAAGGAATTCTGGATATTCTGACAGATGCAGGTTTTGCTTTACGTCAACCGGGCTGCTCAGCATGTCTGGCTATGAATGATGATAAAATTCCTGCCGGAAAACTTGCAGTTTCGACTTCAAACCGAAACTTCGAAGGCCGTCAGGGACCTAACAGCCGTACAATGCTGGCATCACCATTGGTAGCAGCCGCAGCCGCTGTCACTGGTAAAGTCACTGACCCTAGGGAATTGATTTAATTTATTAAATAATTTAACTGAAAAGGCTCAATTTCAACTTGATAGGAATTCAGAAGTTTTGTAAACTCTTATTTATGCATTTACATTTTTATTTCTGATACAATTTGTATTTAGCTTTTGCGGTTTTAAAACAAAAAAATATGGCATACGATAAATTTACGGTATTGCATTCTTCTTGCGTGCCACTACCACTTGAAAATGTGGACACCGACCAGATCATACCGGCCCGCTTCCTGAAAGCGACCAAACGTGAAGGATTTGGCGACAACCTTTTCCGTGACTGGAGATACAATAATGACGACTCTCCCAAAGCTGATTTTGTTTTAAACAATCCTACCTACTCCGGCAAAATTCTGGTAGCAGGTCGTAACTTTGGCTCTGGTTCAAGCCGCGAACACGCTGCCTGGGCAATTTATGATTATGGATTCCGTTGTGTTATCAGCTCTTTCTTTGCCGATATCTTCAAAGGTAATGCTTTAAACATAGGTATCCTTCCTGTAACCGTTTCTCCTGAATTTTTGGACAAAATCTTCAAAGCGATTGAAGCTGACCCCAAAGCTGAAGTAGTGGTAGATTTACCTGCCCAGAAAGTTACTTTAGTCGCAACCGGAGACAGCGAAAGTTTTGATATCAATGGTTATAAAAAACATAACATGATCAACGGTTTTGATGATATAGACTATCTGCAGTCATTAAAATCGGAAATCGGAGTATTTGAGACAACAAGACCATTTTAATATAAGCTATCGGCTTCAGGCAGTCAGCTGATTGCCTTTGGCCTACAGCCGAAAGTATATGAAAAGACACATCGAAATAATGGACACTACACTCCGGGATGGGGAGCAGACCAGTGGCGTTTCTTTTTCGGCAATCGAAAAACTTACTGCCGCTCAACTTCTTTTGGAAGAAGTAAAAGTGGACCGCCTCGAAGTGGCATCGGCTCGCGTTTCTGATGGAGAATTTGAAGCCGTAAGGAAAATCACCGACTGGGCAAAATCCAGGGGCTTTTTAGAGAAAATTGAGGTTTTGACATTCGTTGATGGCGTAGCTTCACTTGACTGGATGGAAAAAGCAGGTGCTGTTGTCATGAATCTTTTAACCAAAGGGTCGCTTAATCACTTGACACATCAGTTAAAAAAGTCTCCTGAACAACATTTTGCAGAAATCGGAGAAGTAGTCAATAATGCAAAAAAGAGAGGAATCAAGGTAAATATTTATCTTGAAGACTGGAGCAATGGCATGAGACATTCAGAGGATTATGTCTTCCAGCATCTTGATTATTGCACCAATCTTCCCATCGAACGCATTCTTTTACCTGATACTTTAGGAATATTAACACCTGAAGAAAGTTTTAATTTTGTAAAGAAAATCGTTGACCGATATCCTGGTATTCATTTTGACTTTCATGCCCACAATGATTATGATTTAAGTGTGGCTAACGTGATTCAGGCAGTAAAAGCCGGTGCTCATGGTCTTCATTTGACAGTTAATGGCCTGGGAGAAAGAGCAGGAAATGCTCCACTATCAAGCTCAGTAGCGGTTCTTAAAGATTTTATGCCCGAAGTATCTTTTAATGTTGATGAAAAATCGCTTTATCGAATCAGCAGGGTAATTGAAGGATATGCCGGAGTCAGAATACCTCCCAATAAACCAATTGTGGGTGAAAGTGTATTTACTCAAACAGCTGGTATACATGCTGACGGTGACAAGAAAAATAATCTTTATGTAAGCCAATTGAGTCCGGATAGATTTGGTCGGAAAACGCTCTATGCATTGGGGAAATCATCAGGAAAAGCCAATATTGAGCAAAACTTAAAGATGTTGGGTATTGTTCTTCCTGATGAAGATTTGAAAAAAGTCACCAACAGGATAATTGCTCTTGGAGACAAAAAAGAATCAGTTACCAGAGAAGACTTGCCCTATATCATCGCTGATGTTTTGAAAACGCAGCAGGTAGATGAAAAAATTAAAATCCTGAATTATGTACTGACTCATACCAAAGGTCTGAAGCCTTCTGCAAGTGTTCTGGTTGATTTTGAAGGAGAAATTTTCGAAGAAAACTCATTGGGTGACGGTCAGTATGATGCTTTTATGAATGCTCTGAAAAAAGTATTTAAAAAGAAAAATCGCACTTTGCCTGATCTGATAGATTATATGGTTCGCATCCCGCCGGGTGGAAAAACAGACGCATTATGTGAAACTATTATAACCTGGAAAACAGAAAACCGGGAAATGAAAACCCGAGGTCTTGATTCCGACCAAACAGTTTCAGCCATCGAGGCAACAGTTAAAATGCTGAACCTGATCTGATTCTCAGCAAAAAATTGAATTTTAAAATAAAAAGGCCAGAGGCTTTAAGCCGAAAGCCTAAAGCAAAAAAATATGAACTTAAATATCGCAAAATTGGCCGGTGACGGTATCGGCCCGGAAGTAGTAGCACAGGCAGAAAAAGTATGTAATGCCATTGCAAAAAAATATAATCATACTATCAATTGGACTTCAGCACTTACTGGTGCTGCAGCTATTGATGCAGTAGGTAATCCATATCCCGACGAAACGCACGAAATCTGTATGAATGCAGATGCAGTACTTTTTGGTGCAATAGGCTTGCCTCGTTTTGATAATGACCCATCCAATCCGGTTAGACCTGAGCAAGGTTTGTTGGCAATGCGAAAAAAACTTGGTTTATATGCCAATATCCGTCCAACATTGGTATTCCCTTCGCTTTTACACAAATCACCTCTTAAACAAGAATTGATAGAGAAAGTGGATTTTGTATGTATCAGAGAACTTACTGGAGGTATTTACTTTGGCGACAAAGGTCGTAATGAAACCCGCGACAAGGCCTGGGATGTATGCGAATATACTCGTGAAGAAGTTGAGCGTATCATTAGATTGGCGTATAGCTATGCTATGGCTCGTAAAAAGAAACTTACCATTGTCGATAAAGCCAATGTTTTGGAAACTTCAAGACTATGGAGAGAAGTAGGGCAGCAGCTTGAAAAAGAATATCCTGAAGTGAAGACTGAATATCTATTGGTTGATGCTGCTGCAATGCGTATTATTCAATGGCCTGATGGCTTTGATGTAATGGTTACCGAAAATATGTTCGGTGATATTTTGACTGACGAGGCCTCTGTTATTTCTGGCTCAATGGGTTTGATGCCTTCTGCTTCAATCGGGTTGCACACTTCTGTATTTGAACCCATTCATGGTTCATACCCGCAGGCAACCGGTTTGAACATAGCCAATCCTATCGGTACAGTACTTTCAGCCGCTATGATGTTTGAGTATGCTTTCAAACTGATGGATGAAGCAAATGAAATTAAAGATGTTGTAAATCGTTCTCTGGCTGAAGGCATTGTGACCGAAGATATAGCAGGGAAAGACAAAGCTTACGGCACTTCTGAAGTGGGCGACTGGCTAGCTGCTCAAATCATGTGAAAAATAAACTTTTCTCATAAAAAAATGCCGTCTTCAAAAGAGGACGGCATTTTTTTTAAATCAAATATCAATTTCCGTTGATTTTCTGGAGTTCAACGTCAAAAAGCAAAGGTGAATAGGGAGGAATCCCGGTAGTGCCTTTGGAGCCATACCCCAGGGCAGATGGGATAAGGAGTTTAGCTTTTTCTCCTTTTCTTAATTTAACAATACCTGCTTCAAACCCGGCTATGGAAGAATTGGACCCGATCGAAAAACTAAATGGAGTGTTCCCATTATCAAAAGCTACTTCACTTAAAAACATCCCTTTGTACTTAATCTGTACCAAATCCCCGGTCTTCACCGTATCGGCAGTTGGGTTTTCAGACAGTTTGATTACCCTTAAGCCCTGATCCGACTTATAAGAAACTTTCAGGTTTTTCTTTTTAATATAGCTTTCAATTCTTTCATCCTCTGTCATCAAATCCAAAACTTCAATCTCTGCTACAATGATTTCGTTTTTGGCTACTCCGGAAGGAGGATTTTCGGCATAAGCTAATTGACTAGGAATAAAGAACTGGCCTTTTTCGCCCTCTTTTAGCAAAAACAAAGAATAAATTAGTCCCGGAAATACATTACTTAAATAATAATTAACAATCACAGAATCTTTGGCTTCTTTTTGTCCTATCAAAGTGCCATTCAAGGTTTTTAATGAATAAGCAATATGAAATTCATAGGCCGATGATGGCAATAAACCAGTGGCATTTGTTTTTAAAACTCTATAATAAATGCCCGATTTATCGTCTTTTGTCAAGGTAATTCCATTATCTAAACCATACTGCAATATTTTCGTGGATTCTTCCTGATAAAGAGCATCAAGATCTGTTTCCACAAATTTATTCAGACAAGAAGTAAGGCTAAAAGCTAAAACTGCAATTAATCCAGATATTTTAAGTTTATTCATGTTTTATGTTTTTTCTACAATCATTTTCGCTTTTTGAAATAACCGGAACTAAAAAATCGCCGACTTATTACTTTTGTTTGATATCATTCAAGGTAATCTCGAAAACCAATGGGGTATTTGGTTGAATCGGCCCAACGCCCTGCTCACCATATGCCAACACCGAAGGTATCACAACCGTAGTTTTTCCGCCTTTTTTCATAGTCATCAGGATTTTGTCCCATCCGGCAATAACCCGACCCTCTCCAACTGGAAATTCAAAAGGGTTTTCAGGAGTTGATTTATCAAATATTTTTCCATTCAAAAACTTACCCACATATTGAACGTTTACGAGGTTACCTACAGTTGGCGTTGCCCCTGTACCTACAATATTTTCAACATAATATATTCCATCAGCAGTTTTTAAAGCATTTTTCAGATTTTTAGCTACATAGGCTTCAATTTCTTTTGGTTCATTGTTCTTTTTATCCAACAAGTCTTTATCAAATTCAGCTCTGGTTTGGATTTTATGCATTTTTACAGTGAACTTCAAATCTGATCCTTTTGCGATTCCGGGGGCAAGAGGCTGGTTCATTAACTTAAACAAGGAGTCAGAGCTTACCAAAACAGTAGTGCTATCCCCTTCAGCAATATGGTAAAGTGCATTTTCAAAAGATCCTTTAAACTGTCCCTTTTGCAAAGGCATAATAAAAGATTGACCTTCTTTATAACTATCTTTGATTACTGAGTCTTTGTCAGACTTTATTACCAAATCAAATGTTAGGATATCACCTTCTTTTCCTACCTTCCCTGATTTGCCTTTTTCATGTATTTGTAATCTGTCACCGTCTTTTGTGGTGGTAACTTTAAACTTATCACATCCCCAAATGGCTACGGTTGCTACCAAAACCATTATACTAGTTTTTAATTTCATTACGATTTTATATTAAGATTAGAAAAAAATTATTTTGGTTGTAAGGCCAACGTTTTTTTGTAAAACGGCAGCAAATTTACGAATTTCTCGACAGTTTGTTCTAAAGAAAGATAGGATTTACCCCCGGCGGCATTTTTGTGCCCACCGCCTTCAAAATAATCCCGGGCAATATCTGCCACAGAAAAATCATGGATCGATCTGAAAGATATTTTAATCATACCCTCTTTTTCAATAAAAATAGCCGACATGACCACCCCTTCAATCTGCAAGCCATAGTTTACAATTCCCTCAGTGTCGCCGGTTTTTGAATCATATTTTTTTAATTCTTTTTCCGAAACAGTTAAAATACAAGTTCTGTAGTCTGGTAAATGAGTCATTTTTTTACTCAATACATACCCTAAAAACTGCAGTTTGGTAAATGGGTTGTTATCAAATAGATTTCGGTTTATCTCACTTGGATTTACACCTATCTCAAGCAATTCCGCAGCTATCCTATGTACCCCAGGGCTGGTAGAGGGAAACCTGAACGAACCGGTGTCTGTGAGCAATCCTGTATAAATACAAGTAGCGGTGTCAAGGTCAATCTTATCTTTATATCCTAAATCAACAATAAGATTATATACAAGTTCTGATGCTGAAGATGCGTGTTGGTCCCAATAATATAAGTCTCCAAATCTTTCAGGTTGCTCGTGGTGATCAATTACAATTTTTTTTGATTTTGAAGCCAAAACTGCCTCTTTCATATCTTTCATTCTGGAAACAGAAGAATAATCGAGGCAAAAAACAAGATCAGCATCATTTATTAAACCATCGGCCAGCGTCTTATTTTCCTGGTTATAAACAATCACACTTTCGGCATGTGGCATCCAGGCTATAAAATCAGCATAATCAGTAGGGCTAATGAAAGTAAGGCTTTTAAAATTAAATTTTTTTAAAAAACAAAAAAGTCCTAGTGTCGAGCCAAAAGCATCTCCATCTGGATTTTGATGGCTTGTAACTACTATGTTGTGAGCATTTTTTAGCCATTCATTAAATTGGCTTAGCTTTTCATTATCTCGTGTAAAAAAATCGGTCATATATCTAAAAATGACCTGCAAGTTACAAAGTACTATTGGTTTATCAGAATATTAAGCCATTTTTAAAAATCTTTCCGTAAAGGAAAATTCTATTAATTTTGTCAAAAAAATAATAATTAATGTCGAATAACAGAACATATTCAATGGTAAAACCTCATGCTGTGGCCGATGGTCACATCGGAGGTATATTAAAGATGATAGAAGAAGCAGGTTTCAGGATTGTGGCTTTAAAAAAAACCAGGCTTAACCCTGAACAAGCGGGAAAGTTTTACGCTGTTCATGAAGGCAGACCCTTTTACGAACATCTATGTCAAATGATGTCTGAAGGACCAATCGTGGCCATGATTTTGGAAAAAGATAATGCAGTTGCTGATTTTAGAGCTTTAATTGGATCCACAGACCCTGCAGAAGCTGCTGACGGCACAATCAGGAAAGCTTTTGCTAAATCAAAAAGTGAAAATGCCGTTCATGGTTCTGATTCTGATGAAAACGCTGCTATTGAAAGTTCTTTTTTCTTTAGTGAGACAGAAAGGTTTTAAATCTTATAATTTTTAATAAAGAAGCATCCTGACTACTTTGGATGCTTTCTTTTTTTTTATTCAAATTATTATCAATGCGAAATTTCATAATCTTTTGCACCCTGTTTTTATTGTTTTCGTGCGGTGATGCAGTAAAGCAAAAAGAATATGTTTCACCCGAAAAATTGTTTCCTGAAATATTCCTGGAAGGACAAAGAACAGGTTTTAACATGGCAGAATTTTTAGATGCCACAGCATTGTATAAACCCGAAGAGATCAACAAAAATTTCGAAAAGCAGCGATCTGAAAAAGGGTTTAGTTTTAATGAATTTTTTAAACTGAATTTCAGGAAAAATACCGGGAATAATATTTACACTCAAAAAGTCAATTCCAGTGAGGATTTGATATTCTATGTTGAAAAAGCCTTGGGGAGTCTGAAACGATTTCCAAAAGATGACTCCAGTTCACTGATACCAACCCGCAAGGAATATTATTCGGGAGGCCCTTCTCATGAAGAGTTTAATTATTTCAATTCTTTCATTTTAATGAAGGCTTTTTTAGAAAACCACAAAATTGAGGAAGCTGAAAATTTGTTGCTCAATGCCGCCCAATTTGTTCAGGATTATGGATTTGTACCGCAGGGAAACAGAAGCTATCTTCTTGACAGAAGCAACCCTCCGGTTTTTGCATTGTTGGTTGCAGAAATGGCAAAGCATAAACCCGATATTTTGCCTCAATATGCCTCATTGCTTACAAAAGAATATCAATTTTGGATGGCGGCTCAATCTAAAGAGGAATCCCAAATTTTAGCCAATCTTAAAAATAACAAAACCTATGCATTTAAAAAGGCGGTTTTAATGCCTGACAAAAATCTCCTTAACCGCTATTTTGTTTCCTCCAAAGGAGTTTCAAAAAGTTTTGGCTCCGAATCAGGATTTGGAAGTCAGAGTTTACTGACAGCTGAAGAATCAAATGATTTAGAAGGCACCAGATGGAACAGCAATGGGAAAATTATTTATCCGCAACATTTTTTGGCTGTTGATTTGAATGCCTTTTTGTATTTCATGGAAAAGACGCTTTCTGAGGCTTATCGGGAAAAAGGGAACCCGGAATATGCCAATAGTTTTAAATTTTTGGCTGAAAAACGAAGAAATGCTTTCAATAAATATTTCTGGAATGAAAAATTGGGTTATTACAGAGATTTTAATTTTAAAACACTTTCTCAATCAGAAGTGTCTTCCTCTGCGGGTCTATGGCCTGTTTACCTTGGTTTAGCAGATAAAAATCAGACCTCAAAAGCATTGTTTTTTTTGGAAAAACATTTATTGAAACAAGAAGGAATTGCGGACTATTATTCAATCAATGCTTCCGAAAATATCTTTTCTTTTAAGAGCCAGTTTATTGGTTTTTTAGTCGCAAAAGAAGCAAAGAATGAAGTTTTGGCAGAAACTATCAGAGATCGATGGCTTGAAACGAACCTAAATTTTGCAAAAAATAACGGAAAAATAGAAGCCACCTATTTTTCAAAAGCAAAACCCCATCAACCAAATAGAATTGATGGGGCTCTCGGAGTATTGTCGTTTTTTTTAAAACAATAATTTCATCTTAAATCAACTATTTCCACACCCGGATATTTTGACTTATCGAAAATAAACATCGCATCAGCTGCAGGTGCGTTAGGCACAAATTTATCTATTCTAAAAACGGTCTTCTTACCTGATTTATCCCAAACTTTCCAGTTTTTGATACTTTTATCTTTTTTGTTAACTGTTATTTGGATCATTTTCACATTTGACTTACCGTTGGTTGGTGATAATTCAACTACCTCATAAGATACTCCACCTACTGCATTTTCTTCTTTAAATTTATATTTGTAGCCTTTTTTGTAAATAGTATAAATTTTGGAAGGGGAGAAATCACTGTCATCATTAGGATTATAATCAGAAATATTTACTTCGTTTGTTTCTTTTACATAAGTATAAACTTCCTTTCCATTGTTAAATATTTCCTGGCCGGCAGTTTTTAATTTAAATTTATTGCCTTTTACAGTTACATTTCCAGTAAATACGTTGGAAAGTTTACCTGTAGCACCCTCTACACCGTAGGTAAAGTTGGCATTAAAAGTTTTTAAAGCTTTATATTTGGCACTCATGGCATCAAGTATGCTTTCTGCTTTTTTATCCTGAGCTAAAGCAGGAGAAAAAACAATTGAAAAAGCCAATACTCTTAAAAAATTAATCATTTTCTCAGTTTTTGTATTTAGACGATTTTTTTAATAAAAAAGTTTAAGTCATTGCAAAAAAAATAGCGTTAGTCTTTAAGGTAAAAAATTAGCGATTATCTAGCTTCGCTTCAAATTTCGTAAAATTTCCTCTAAATGTTCCAAATCTTTTACCAAAACTTCCCTTGCTTTGCTGCCTTCTGAGGGGCCAACTATTCCGGCACCTTCCAGTTGGTCAATAATTCTGCCCGAGCGATTATATCCCAATTTCATTTTTCTCTGAATCAATGAGGTGCTTCCCTGTTGATTAATTACCAGTAATCTCGCAGCATCATCAAAGAGCGGATCGAGTTCTCTTGGGTCAAAATCAGAAATTTCGGGTTCGTCATCACCATAATACTCGGGAAGAAGATAGGGTGTTTCGAAGGCTCTTTGTTCCCCAATAAACTCGCAAATGTTTTCTACTTCGGGTGTGTCCACAAAAGGACATTGTAAACGCACCATTTCGGAGCCCATTGATAGTAGCATATCACCATTTCCGACAAGCTGCTCAGCACCTCCGGTGTCCATAATAGTCCTTGAATCGACTTTTGCGGTTACTTTAAATGATAACCTGGCAGGGAAGTTGGCTTTAATCAAACCTGTGATAACGTTTACTGAAGGCCGTTGAGTAGCTAAAATCAAATGAATACCAATTGCCCTTGCCAGCTGTGCCAATCGGGCTATGGGTTGCTCAACTTCTTTGCCGGCAGTCATCATAAGGTCGGCCAACTCATCTACGACTAACACGATATAAGGAAGGAACCTGTGGCCTTTTTCGGGATTAAGTCTTCTTTTTACAAATTTTGCGTTGTATTCTTTAATATTTCGAACCCCGGCATCTTTCAAAAGATTATAGCGATTGTCCATCTCAATACAAAGCGAATTGAGCGTGTGAATCACCTTTTTATTATCAGTAATGATTGCCTCTTCTGAATTGGGTAGCATTGCCAGAAAATGCCTTTCAATTTTATTAAAAAGGGTCAATTCTACCTTTTTAGGGTCTACCAAAATGAATTTTACTTCCGATGGGTGCTTTTTGTATAGTAGAGAAGTGAGGACCACGTTCAATCCTACCGACTTTCCCTGACCAGTAGCACCTGCCATAAGAAGGTGAGGCATTTTTGCCAAATCTGTGATGAATATTTCATTAGAAATGGTTTTTCCCAAAATTATCGGCAATTCATATTTTGAGTTCTGAAACTTTTCTGAAGACAGTACCGATTTCATCGAAACCATTTCCCGGTTTTTGTTGGGTACTTCAATCCCAATTGTTCCTTTTCCTGGCATGGGAGCGATTATCCTGATACCTAAAGCTGCCAGACTCAAAGCAATATCATCTTCCAGATTTTTGATTTTCGATATTCTCACGCCGGCTTCAGGTACGATTTCATATAAGGTCACAGTGGGACCAATGGTTGCTTTTATGGATGAAATTCCGATCTGAAAATTATTGATTGTCTCAACAATCCTGTTTTTATTAGACTCCAGTTCTTCATTACTTACTTTTGATCCGCTATTTGCATATTCCTGCAAAAGTGTAAGATTGGGATATCTATATCCTGAAAGCTCTAGTTTTGGATCAAATTCACCAAACTGTGCTAGCAGACTGTCACTTTCCTCTTCATCGTTTTTTAGAAAATCAGGTTTAGGGTTTTTAGGTTCCTGAGGTTCATCGGGCTTTTCAACTGTAAACTCAATCTTTCCTCCTTTAAAAGGTTCTTTTGCCAGACTATTGGGTTCAAATTTTACTTCTCTCTCCTCAGTCAAAGGGCTTTCAAATTCTATTTTGGGTTTATTTACAATTTTTTTGTCGCTTAAATCTTCTTTTGGAGTTATATCCTGGTCTTGTATTTCTTCTTCAGTAAAATCATACTTTTCGATGTCGCGGTATAAGAATTTCTTCTTTCCGGGGAAGTATTTTGTAAAAATGTAATCATCAACGGTGGTTAGGCCATGAAAGAAGATTAGCCAAATCAATAATATCAACAGAATAATCAAAATACTCCCATATCCTACTAAAGTGAAAAGAAAGTCATTGGCAACGTAACCCAAATTTCCTGACAATAGTGTGGTTTTTAGATTGAAAACATAAACAAAAAAACCGAGAAATACTGATACAAAAAACAAGTAAAATGTACTTCCGATGATAAATCGGTTGAGAGAAAACTTAAAAAGGTCTTCCTTAAAAATGAGTCTAAATCCTACTAAAAATAAAACAGGGATAATTAAAAATGCAGAAAGTCCAAACCAGATATCTATAAACCAATGTGAGATATTTGCCCCTAACCATCCCAGAATATTGGCAGCTTTTCCGCTTTTATGCCCAACAATTTCTCCAACTTCATGTTGCAAAAGATCCTGATCCGAATTTCCTGAAAACAGAAATGAGGAAAACGCAAAAAGGAAAAATACTGATAGTAAAATAAGGAAGACTCCGGTTAGAAATGCATACTGCCCATCATTGGATAACGTGGTCTTGGAAAAAACAGAAGTTTCAACGGGTTTTTCAGCCGGCTTAACGGCCTTCTTCTTGTTCCTGAAGGAATTTGACATTTTCGATTCTTTTTATTTACTGGAAAGCAAAACAAAATTAAAAAATATTGAACGAATTTCTAAAGAAAAACGATATTCTTTTTTGGTTTGGATTTGAAAAACGTATCTTTTTTGAATTTTTAAATCATTATTTTTCAAATCATTATAAAAAATGCCGTATAAAAAATTCGATATTTTGATCAGCCATCAATATTTTTTTCTTTTTATTAAATTAAGCTAAGCCTGGCTAAAATAGTCTCCACTGTATATTACTTTGCCGTTGTCAAGACGGAGGCGTTTGTTGACGCAGGAGGGGATTTCATCTTCATAATGAGTGACGAATATTAATGTCTTTTCAAGACGAATGCTTATTTCATTGAGGAGCTCCCTGAAAAAGACCATTTGGTTGTAATCCAGCCCCTGGCACGGCTCATCCAGGATCAAAAGAGGAGGGTTTTTGACCAAAGCTCTGGCCAAAAAAACCAACCTTTGCTGGCCGTTGGATAAATGCTGCAACGGCCTTTCTTTTAGATGATCAATACCCATGAGATTCAAATACAGATTAACCAGATTGGTTTGTTCTTCGCTTATTTTTCGGAACAATCCTGCAGCATCAAAAAAACCAGAAGCAACAACTTTCCAAACCAAGGTTTGTTTATTGAAGTATTGCTGCAGTTCGGGAGAAACAAATCCTATTTTTTGCTTTAATTCCCAAATACTTTCACCAGTTCCTCTCTTTTTATCAAACAGAAATAATTGGTTTTGATACCCTTGTGGATTATCGGCATTGATTAAACTTAGGAGCGAACTTTTTCCTGAGCCATTTGGTCCGGTCAATGCCCACTTTTCTCCCTTTTTTACTTCCCAATTAATTTGATCAAGTACGGTTTTTTCGCCATATTTTACTTTTCCATCCACCAATCTGATGGCATGAGTGAAATTTTCTGTTGTTTTGTGAAAGTCAAAAATGCTTTCAGGGATTTTTATTTCTTTTTTTTGGATATAGTCATTAGCCCAAAAACGGGATAATAATCCCTCGTATTTAAGCTTTCCGTCCTCCATCAATATGATATTTTCAAAATTTTGCGGGAAATCTGCTGGATTTGCTACCAACACTACATTGGTCTTTTTCAGATTACCCAGAATCAGTTTTAATTTGCTTCTGCTTTCTATATCAAGCCCTGTAAATGGGTTATCCAACAATATTACATCAGGTTTTTTAAGCAAAGCATACGCTATCAGCGTTCGGCGGGTTTCTCCATTGGAAAGTGAGGTAATTTTGCGGTCTAGTAAATGATCAATTTGCATTTTTTCAGCAATTTCAATCAACCATTTCGTGTCGTATTTTGGTGGGTTTATTTCAACGGATTCAATATCTATTGTTCCAATGGGTAAGACCTGATTTTGTAAGGTTTCACGAACCGTAGGTCCAATTTCAGCATCCTGAGAATTGTACCTCTGCTGGTAATATTGATAAGCTTTACCTACAATTTTATGAAAACTATAATCCCGTCCTACGGCAACAATTTTTATTTCTGTTTTTTTTACAAATTTTCCCCTGGTCGGAAAAACTTTTGAGGCTAATACATCCAGTAGCGTGCTTTTGCCACTTCCGCTTTCTCCAACCACCAGCCAGTTTTGCCCCTGAAAAATTTCAAGATTTAAATCTTTTAAAATTTCGAAATCATTTTTAATTACAAAAAGGTTGGTTAGCTGAATCATCAGAGAGTTTTTTGCCATAAAATTATGGAAATACCATCAATTAGACCTCTTAAAATCCTACATTTGTGGTTTAGTTTTTTTTGACAAAGAGCGTAGAATTTAAATATGAAGCATTTTATTAACCTCAATGATGTAAGTGATGTAAAAGAATTGGTGTTGGAAGGATTGCATCAAAAGGCAAATCCATTAGCTAATCAAAATTTGGGAAAAAATAAAACCATAGGTTTGATTTTCTTTAACAGTAGCTTGCGTACTCGTATTAGTACTCAAAAGGCCGCCATTAATCTCGGAATGGATGTTATTGTAATGAACGTGGGCTCTGATAGCTGGCAGTTGGAGTTTGAAGATGGGGTAATCATGGACCAGGGTAAAGCCGAGCATATCAAAGAAGCCGCTGCAGTTTTAGGTCAATATTGTGATATTATTGGTGTAAGGGCTTTTGCCGAATTTAAAAGCCAGGAGGATGACTATCGGGAGATAGTTTTGGAAAGTTTCAGGAAATATGCCGGTGTGCCTATCGTGAATCTGGAGTCAGCTACAAGGCACCCATGTCAGTCATTGGCCGATCTGATCACTATTGAAGAACTTAAGACCCGTACCAGACCCAAAGTGGTTCTCACCTGGGTGCCACATTTCAAAGCTTTGCCGCAGGCGGTTGCTAATTCTTTTGCGGAATGGGTCAACGAAACCGACTACGATTTTGTGATTACACATCCCGAAGGTTATGATCTCGCTCCTCAATTTGTCAAAAACGCAAAGGTAACATACAGCCAGGAAGAGGCTTTCGCCGACGCCGATTTTATATATGCAAAAAACTGGTCTTCATATTCGCAATACGGACAGGTATTGTCGCAAGATCCGGATTGGAGAATCACTCCAGAGAAAATGGCTCTTACTCATAATGCAAATTTTATGCACTGCTTGCCTGTTAGGCGTGGATTGAAGGTTGCCGACGAGGTTCTGGATTCACCCCAATCGGCTGTAATTCAGCAGGCCGGAAATCGGGTCTGGTCGGTACAGGCAGCCTTGAAAAAAATATTGGAAGAACTTTAGTCTATTTGACTCAATCAATACTTTTTGCGGGATTCCCAAACACGGTGGTTTTGTCTTTTACGTCCTCAATCACTAAAGAACCCGCTCCAACTCTCGCGTTTTTGCCTATTTTAATACCTGAGACTATTGTTGCTCCGGCTCCAATAAATGCTCCGGTTTCAAGAATAACATCAGAATTGATAATTGCTCCAGGACCAATTTCTACGTATTCTCCTACTGAGGATTTTACATCCAAAATGGCACCTGAATGTACCACGGAGTGGTTGCCAAGTTTTACGCCCTGATTAACAATGGCACCCGGACCAATCAAAATTCCATGGCCGATTTCAGCATCTTCTGAAACTATTGTTCTGGCGTGGATTGCGTTTACAGGCATGGTTTTTCTTCTGTCATGAAGCATTTTAACCGTTTTTTCTTTTAGCGTTTTGGTTTCAAATGCTACAAAAGCCTCTGTTTTATTGCCTATTATTTTTAGATAACCATCATCATTGGGATCCCCTAATACGACAGTTTCAGATATTTCAGTACCATGGAGCTTCGTGTTTTCATCCAGAAATCCATATACCAGCACATCGTTACTATTGAAAATATCGAGGGCAAGTCTTCCAATGTTTCCTGCTCCAAAAATTACTACCGGATTTTCCATTTTTCTTTTTTTGTGCAAAATTAGCTATTTTTAATTTATTCTTATTTTTTGGCTTTAGGTATATTTTTTGTTACCAGTTAATTAACGATTTGCATATCCACGGTCAATAGGATAAGTTGATTGAGAGTATTTTTTTTATTATCTCACAAAATTATATTTCAAATGAAAAAACGTTTTATTCCACTTTTAATTTCGATTGTATTTCAGGGAAGTCTTTCAAATGCACAAAACACGCCCTATTTACCTACGATTTACAATTCAGATTACTCCATTCCTCCCACCACCTCATTGACCCAATTCAACGATTCTTTAGGAAATGTTTTTCAAAATATTTATTTCTATGAAAAAGAAGAATTTTCGGGTGGTTTCAAAGAAAGAAAAATGTATTATATCAACTATGGACTGCTCAATTCTTTGAAAGGTAATCATATTATTTTCAATCCTAATAGTTTATTACAAGACAGATTATATGGATTTTACAAGAAACCGGATTTAAAATCGGAAATGATGATTAACAGTAACAAGACTAAATATGCTGTAAATCAAACCCCGAATATATTTAAAGTTCTGAGAGTAGAAATCAATAAGGCAACTAATGAGGTGGTGTTTTTGGAATTGAAAAAAATCAATGATGATAAATTTCCGGTTGTTTATTTTTCACCAAAAGAATTTGTAGCCAATACCCAAACAAAAGTTGGAAGCATGGGTGATTTGGGATTAATTACGAAAGAATACCTTGATTTTTTGCTGTCAAAATATCAAGGAAAGGAATATTTGCTGAAATACAGAAACAGCACAGATATAAATTATCCCGAAAATGCATCTGACCCAAGCACCTTAAAAATGTTTGAAAATAATAAAAGCAATAAAAACAAGCTTAATTCAAAAGGACTGTTGATGTATAGTTTGTATTCTGGTAATGCCTTTTACGGAATGTTTGGGTATATGATGATGAATAATAATTTTCAAAAATTAAAAAACAACAACAAAGAATTTAAGCTTAAGCAAAGAAATCTGCTTTATGATTTGGATCTTACTACAAATTCCAGATTGTCGGAAGCAGACTTTGGTACTGAGGTTTTCTGGAGAGTAAAGAACATCCACATCCTTGAAGAATCGACCGTTCCGGTCCTACTATTGGAAAATGCAAAAGGAAAAGAGATTTTGGTATTTGAAGAATTGAGTGATTTGATGATTTCAAAGAATGACATTCCAGATCTGAAAGCCAAATATGGACAGGATATCATAGAAAAAGTTTTTGCTTCGAAAATAGAATATGGTTACCCAATCGATCTGATAAGGTTTTCGCTTGGCTATGAAAACTCACAGGTATCTGTCGAGCTTTCGCCTGAAGGGAAAAAAGAGATTTTTGGATTTCAGAATGTATGGATTCACCTTAAAGATGGAGCCTATGAAAAACAGGAGTGGAATTATTTCAGGCAGCCTTATACAAAAAGTGAAAACAATGAATAATCATGAGGCTTTTAATTTAGCTTTATAAGATTTGAAGCTTGAGCGAAAGGCCTCAGAAGCAGCGTCCTGAAGAATAATTATAGCAACAGAAATATGAGGTGATATTTTGCCGCCATAAATTGCCAGATCAAATTCTTTGAGAGCTTCAATAAGTCTTTCATTTTTTATTGTTTCTGATATTTCTTGGGTGCTCATTGATTCTATGGGTTTTCCTAAAAGCCAAGCCATGTGCTTTTTCCATAATAACAGCGTTTCCGAAACAATTTTTTGGTTTTCAATATTTCGGCTTAACCTCTTAAATACCGAAAGAAAGCCTCTGTGTTTATTTTTATAGAGCCAGATTTTGTAATTCCTAAGAATTAATTTCCCAAAAACCAGCCAGAATATAGTAGATATTGCGAGTAGTAAGCCCAAAAAATAGAATATTTTGGGATAATTAAAATCTATAGGCACTTCAAAAAAACCGGTGGAGGTTTCGGGTTTTATTTGCTTAAGGGAATGGCTTTTTAACGTTGAATGTAGACTGGTTTTTGAAGTGTCGCTAAAAACTTTCTTTCCTGATTGGAGATAGGTAACCGGCAAACTTAAAAACAAAATACTGTCAGTTGAAAAACTAACCAGAGAATATACAGCACTGTCAACACTAACATTACCAATGGTATATGTAGGTAAAAACTCAATTCCGATCAATTCAAAAGGTTTATAATTGTAAGTAGAATCGGGGAAAACAATCGGTGTATGGCTATTGTGTCGAATTGACAATGTAAACTTAATTTCCTTTCCAATAACAAGCGTATCATGTAAAAACCTTCCGTGTGGTTTTTGCCCAAAACAAAAAACCGGGACAAAAAAAGCTGTTAAAAATATTTTTCTTAAGGTTTTCATATCATTGACTTTCTAACCCTTATTTTCTGTACCTAAATAAAGAAATCAAACTGTTGACGTAGTCAGATCCCGACTCTACGGAAAGATAATTTGCTTTATTTTGTTTACAAAGTTTTTCAAGTTTTAATCTGTTTTCTTCAAATAAATCCCTCATTTCACGCTTAAACATGCCTGAATATGTATTTATCCACTGGGTTTTTCCTGCTTCTTTGTCATATACTGGTACTATACCCAAGCTAGGTAAACTCACTTCTCTTTTGTCAAAAATATGTAAAACGACTAAATCGTGTTTACGTGCCAATGCCTTGATACCATGTTCATAGTCCTGATCCAGGAAATCAGAAATCAGAATTATTACACTTTTTCTTTTCAGGATATTCAGGGTAAAAGATATGGCATCGGCCAAATGAGTTTTTAATGAAGCTGGTTTTAACTTAAATATTCCTGAAATTATTTTGTAGGCCTGCTTCATGCCTGACTCGGGTTTGATGTACAGTTCTTTTTGATCAGAAAAACAATAAACTCCAACCTGACTTGCTTCTTTTATTGCCGAGAGGGTTAACACGCCACAAAGTTCTTTAGCAGTATCAATTTTTAGAGAGCCTTCCTTGCCGATGTCCTGCGAACCACTAACATCAAGCATAAAAAACACTGTTTGCTCTTTTTCTTCTTTAAAGATTTTTACGTAAGCTCCATGACCTTTGGCAGTTGTAATCCAATCAATAGCCCTTACATCATCACCATATTGGTAGGTTCTTAAGTCACTAAATTCAAGTCCGGTTCCTTTGAAAATCGAACTAAAATTTCCATTTAGGTGGGAATTTACCGCCTTTCTAATTTTTATTTCATACTTATTGAGTTTATTGATGATTTCCCTCACACCTCAAGTAGTTTTTTCAAAAATTAAGAATTTATAACTTTAACTGCTATATTTTATTGATATTTTTGTGTTCTCTAAAGCTGTAAAATCAATAGATGTACAATATTGGCATAAAAATAGCACTTATTTGGTTGATAAGTTTATTTTCCTGTAAATCGGAAACCACACCCACGATCGATAGAACCAAAATGGCTCATATTCTGGGAGATTTGCATTGGATAGAGGCAAAAGTAAGCAGGTTTAATTTCCGAAATCAAGACTCTACAAAGGTGGCTTTCCGGGAATTGGAAAAAGAGGTCTATAAAAAGTACAATACAGATTCAGTTACATTTAATAAAAATTATGATTTGTATGCAAAAGATAAGGCCGTATTGATGGCAATCTATGCAGATGCTGAAAAATATTTGGAGCAGAAAAAAATAAAAAAGAAAAATGAGAAACCTGGTAATAATACCCACATACAACGAGATTGAAAACATTGAGGCAATAATCCGAAAGGTTTTTCATTTGTCTGAAATATTTCATGTTTTGATTGTTGATGACGGCTCTCCTGATGGGACGGCCGCCAAGGTTAAAGAGCTGATGGGTGAGTTTCCCAATATGCTGTTTATCGAAGAAAGAAAAGGAAAGCTGGGATTAGGTACTGCATATATTCATGGTTTTAAGTGGGCCTTGGAGCATAATTTTGATTATATATACGAAATGGATGCCGATTTTTCACACAATCCCGAAGATCTGGTAAGATTGTTTTATGCTTGTCGTGATGAAGGGAACGATGTTGCTATTGGTTCCAGATATATTAAAGGAGTGAATGTGGTCAACTGGCCAATGGGCAGAGTGCTGATGTCTTATTTCGCAGGAGTTTATGTCAGATTTATTACCCGTATGCCTATCATGGATCCAACTGGTGGATTTATCTGTTATTCCAGAGAAGTTTTACAAACTATCCCATTGAATAAAATTCGGTTTGTGGGTTATGCATTTCAGATCGAGATGAAGTTTAATGCCTATCTTTTTGGTTTTAAAATAAAGGAGGTCCCCATAATTTTCACCGATCGTACACTGGGACAATCAAAAATGTCTTCCAAAATATTTAAAGAGGCTGTTTTTGGTGTAGTTATGATGAAAATCTGGAGTTTTTTCAAAAGTTTTAAAAGATAGTTATATACCTCCTCATAATCAACATCTACGGAAATGCCATAGTTTTTGGTAATTTGACCTTTTTCGTCTTTTTCTTTTAAAATTTATTCCTAACTTTTCCTCACCCCATTGTATTTCGGTAATTTAGGGTTTTTAATTCAAACCCTTCATTATGCGAACTTTACTATTATTCTCTGGAATTTTGATAAACTTTTTGTCTTTTGGACAAGTAAATCTCGACTATTATTTACCTAATGATGTAACTTATTCAACTGAAATACCAACTCCAAAACAATATTTAGGTTACGAGGTTGGTGAACAACATGCCACTCCTTATGAGGTTTATGGTTATTTTCGTGAAGTTGCCAGACTTTCTGACCGGATAAAAATTGAGACTTATGCACGTAGTTTTGAAAACAGGGAATTGATTTTAGCTACCGTTAGCAATCCCGATAACCTCCAGAATATTGAAATCATCAAAAAAGAGCATCAGAAAATATCAGATCCAAGCCAGTCAAATCAATTGAAATTGGAGAAAATGCCTTTGGTGGTATGGATGGGATACTCTGTTCATGGCAATGAAGCGAGCGGTGTTAATTCTGCATTATTGTCAATTTATTATTTAGCCGCCGCTCAGGGTCCAAAAATTGACGAGCTGCTAAAAAACACTATAATTTTGGTGGATCCATGCATTAATCCTGACGGAGGAAATAGGTTCGCAACATGGGTCAATCAAAACAAAAGTAAAAACCTGGCATCTGATGCAAATAACCGTGAATTTAAAGAAACCTGGCCTGGTGGACGTTCAAATCACTATTGGTTTGACATGAACCGTGACTGGCTGTATCAGCAACTCCCTGAAAGCAAGGGTAGAATGATAAAATTTTACGATTGGCTACCCAATATCCTTACCGACCACCATGAAATGGGCAGTAATTCCACTTTTTTCTTTCAGCCGGGCATTCCTGAGAGAACACATCCTCTAACGCCGCTTAAAAACATAGAACTGACCTCCAAAATCGGGCAATATCATGCTGAAGGACTCGATAGTATTGGTTCTTACTATTATACTAAAGAAAACTATGATGATTTTTATTATGGAAAAGGTTCTACTTTGCCGGATGCCAACGGATCAATTGGTATTTTGTTTGAGCAGGCTTCTTCCCGTGGGCATTTGCAGCAAACTTCCAATGGCTTACTGAGTTTTCCTTTTACAATTCGAAATCAGTTTTCTGCAACACTTTCTACATTAAAAGCAGCCCAAAACATGAGAGTCGAGTTGCTGAATTATATGAAAGACTTTTATGCTGAAAAACCTACTGATGATATTAAGTCGTATGTGTTTGGAGGAAACGGCGATAAAGTAGCTGTTTTTGAAATGTTGAATGTATTGAGAAGGAATAAAATTGAAGTTTTTGTATTATCAAAAAGCGAAAACATTAACGGGCAGGCATTTAATGTTGAAAATTCTTATGTAGTTCCTGCCCATCAACCCCGCCACAGGCTCATAAAGTCTCTTTTTGAAAGAAGGACTTCATTTGCCGATAGTGCATTTTATGATATTTCATCCTGGACATTACCTCTATGTATGAATGTGCCTTTTGCCGAGTCCAAAATTGATATTGCTAAAGGCAAAAGCATTGATAAGCCAGTTTTTACTCCGGGAAAAGTAATAGGAAAAAGTAAGTATTCTTACGTTTTTGAGTGGTCGGGGTATTATGCTCCAAAAGTTGCCAATTATCTGGTAAGCAGGGGGTATAAGTTAAAATATGCCACCCTCCCATTCGAAGCGATGGTGGGCAATGAAAAGAGAAAATTTACATATGGGGCCATACAGGTTATCTGTGGGGGAAAAGATATTTCCGAGGAGTTGAATACTCTTGCAATACAAAATGGGATTGATTTCTTTGGAATCGAAAGCGGACTGACAGTTTCCGGGATTAACCTTGGAAGTGAAAAATTCAGAAATGTTGAAAAAATTAATCCTCTGATGATAGTAGGGGAGGGTGTTGATTACAACGATGCGGGTGAAATTTGGCATTTGCTGGACCAAAGAATGGACATCGTATTAAATATGGCGGATCTAAACCAGATTAATAGGTTGGACTTATCAAAATACTCTCATATTATCATCAATCAGGGGCGATACAACGAATTAAGTGAAGATAAAATCAAAAATTATTTGAACAGCGGAGGTACTGTAATTGCCCTTGGTGATGGTGCCGGTTGGATTTCTCAGAAAAAACTGGCCGCCATAAATCTAAAACCGGAAGCATCTGCGGACAGTAAATCAAAAAAACCATTTGATCAAAAATCGAATATCGAAGGTGCTTTGGTTACCAGCGGAGCTATAGTTGAAACTCAAATTGACATCTCTCATCCAATGGGTTATGGTTATACCCAGAAAACCCTTCCGATTTTTAAAGTCAACAATGTAGTATTTGATGACACCGGCAATCCTTTTAATACACCCTTGGTTTTTAGCCCTAAGCCATTGATTTCCGGATATATACATCAAAAAAATCAGGAGAGAATAAAGAACGCACCCGCTGTAATTGTTCAAAATGTTGGAGGAGGAAAAGTGGTCTGTATTTCAGATAACCCCAATTTCAGGGCTTTTTGGTATGGCACCAACAAGCTATTTCTAAATGCCCTTTTCTTTAACAATGGCATGGCAGGAGGAAGATTTGAAGAGGATTGATTTCTTTAAATTATCCTTTCGATTTTTGTTAATTTTGCAAAAAAATAATTTATGGAAATTTCAGAAAAAGAACTGCGTGACTTTATTAAAAATGCATTGCATGAGGATGTGAGGGATGGGGATCACACTTCGGCATCTACTATTCCGGCAAATGCAACAGGAAAAGCAAAGTTGTTGGTAAAAGACGATGGAATTATAGCCGGAGTAGAGCTTGCCCAATTGATATTTGACGAAGTTGATTCCGATTTGAAAGTAGAAATACTTATTAATGATGGTGAAGAAATTAAAAAAGGAGATATTGTTTTATATGTTTCCGGTCGCGACCGTTCTATTCTTACTGCTGAAAGATTGGTGCTAAATTGTATGCAACGCATGAGTGGCATTGCAACCGTGACCCATGATATGGTCGATAAACTAAAGGGTACTCGTTGCAAAGTGTTAGACACCAGAAAAACTACTCCGGGTTTTAGGTTACTCGAAAAGTGGGCAGTAAAAATTGGAGGAGGAGTAAACCATCGTTTCGGACTTTTCGATATGATTTTAATCAAAGACAATCATGTAGATTATGCCGGCGGGGTAAAAAATGCACTTTTTGCTGCACAGAAATACCTGAAAGACAAAAATCTTGAATTGCCTATAGAAATTGAAGTTCGAAATCTGGACGAATTGGCTGAAGTTCTCGAAATTGGTGGCGTAATCAGGATTATGTTGGATAATTTTTCATTCGATAACATAAGTGCTGCTCTCAAAATGATTGACGGAAGATTTCCAGTTGAGGCATCAGGAGGAATCAATCCTGATACCATTAGACAATACGCCGAAACCGGTGTAGATTATGTGTCGATGGGTTATCTTACGCATTCTGTAAAAAGTCTTGATTTAAGTTTAAAAGCAGTTAAATAAATTATTTTTTGTAAGCACAGATTGCTTTTACCACAAAAGTAAGAATGAAGAAAGATATCGAATTCCCCGAAAATGCCGTGTTGGAAATGGCAATAGCCCCAACAGAATTTGAGCAATGGGATGTATTTTTGATAAACAATGGAGACCGGGCGGTCAAAAACGTCTTGGCAGCAACCAGTGGGTATGGTTTTGATAATAATGGAGAAAAAATTTTAACCAGCACTTTACGACATTTTTTTGATGAGATTGATGCTAATTCAGTTCAGGTTGTTGAAAAAATAGACCCCTCCGTTTTTGGTTTACATAATGAGTATTGGATCAGTTATTGGATTGATGGTAAACTCTTTGACCGCAGGTTTGTTTTTGTACCCGAAAGCATCACTTCTCAGAATTGCATTTTTGTAAAGGCAATCGGAAAAGAAGCGGTACTGCACGCTTGAAGAATTATAAATCATTGATTTATTGAGTGGTATAGTTTTTGTGTTGTATTGAAAAAAATCTATAATATGAAAATTTTCAATTCCCTGTTTATCATAATTTTAGCTGTTTTCTTTTTTGGCTGTGAGTCCGAGAATGTTGAGTTGAACCAGATTCTTGGAGACTGGCAGCTAAAATCTACCTCGGTAGATATTGATATTCAAGCAGAAAACCCCGTAAAGTTTGATTTAGATTTGTCAGAATACCAATACATTTTGAGCTTTAAAAATGATGGTACTTATACAGTGAAAATAGATAAAGGTGCAATTGACAAACTCAAGCAGTTAAATGTTGAAATAGCAAATTACTCACTTACATCCTCGGGTACATATGCCATTAACGATGGTGTCTTTTCTGTTAATTCAAAAGATACCAATAATAAAACCCAGAAAACAAAATTTAAAATTGCATTTACAGGTAATGAATCTTTTCAGATAGAAATGGATAAGGCAATGTATCTGGAGCTGATAGAAGTCGAACTGGAATCTCAAAAGTCACTTTTGGCTTCATTTGGGGTTACAGTAGATCAAGTTATGGAACAAATGGCGACTGATATCAAAAAATTTCAATACAAGTCTGTCTTCATAAAAATGAAATAAGAAATTTTGGTATAAAAAAATGGGATGAATTTTCAAAAACTCATCCCATTTTTTATTCTAATTCTTTAATAATTAATTCCCTATCATCAACGATTCTCTTCTTCTCATTTTACCGGCAGGAATACCAAACATCATTTTAAACCTGCGGCAGAAATAGGCGGTGTCTTTGTATCCTACTTCTCCACCTATTGCTCTGATACTTTTTTTCGAAGTACGAAGCAGATTTACGGCTTCTTCCATTCTTTGATACTCTATATAATCCTGAGGATTGATGCCTGTAAGCATTTTAAAATATTGCCCCACATAATCTTCAGAAACGTTGGCAACATTAGCAAGTTGTTTATTTGATAAGTCTCCTGAAATGTTGTTTTTGATATATGTAAAGATGTCTATCAATCTTGGATCTTTGAAGTAGGTGCTATTGGTTGCCAATTGCTCCACAAACATCCTGTTTCTAAGGATATATCTTATGACTTCTATAACTGCCTCTTCAGTTTTATTGGCGATTACACGACCTCTACCGGCTTCATCGGTAAAATCTTCAATTAAAATATCTTTGATGAGTGATGCCAGCTTGGAGTCTTTGTAAATAAAGAAAGGAGGAATATCAAGCGAAGTGAAGAAGTTGACGGAGTCAAAAACTTTAGCTTCAAATGCGATTAGCCCAAAAGAGTTTTTTACGATTCCAATCTCCGAAGGATCGGTCATGGCTTCAAAATAGTGTTCTCTTTTGGTCATAAATTCCTCATAGGTGATGGGTTTAGGCTCCCCTGCACCGTAGGTAATAGTAGCAGCTTTTCCTCCGGGAATGAATAGGATGTCACCGGGTTCTATTTTGCCTTCCACACCTTCTATCTGAACCTCACCGTTATACAATACCAAAAGCGTATTTTCTACATCGTAAAAGTTCTTGATTCTGATAGGTTGCAGAATATTAATATGGCGTGCTTTTCCAAACTTTACGCCGAGTGATTCAATGATTTTATTATAGTCTTCCATTTCAAGGATTTTTATTGGTTTTGGCTTTAATAATCAACAATAAAGCCTATTCCCTAATTTTCAAAACATAGTTTGTACAAAACTAATAATTATTATCTAAGTATCAAACACTAGTCTAACTAAAAACTGTTCAATAAATTATATATTTCTTAGATTTTTTCTCTTTTTTTCTAAAAATTGTTCAAATTTCAACATTTAAAATTTGTGAAAAAAATCTTGTGTAAAACATAGAAACAAAAAAAGAGCCAATCAGGCTCTCTTTTAAAAATTACTGCTTTTTTTAGATTATTTCAGTATTTCCCTTGCGATGACAAGCTTTTGAATCTCGGAAGTTCCTTCATAAATCTGAGTGATTTTTGCATCACGCATCATTCGTTCTACATGAAACTCCCTGACGTACCCGTAGCCACCGTGTATTTGTACTGCCTCGGTGGTAACCCACATTGCAACTTCAGAAGCATAAAGTTTTGCCATAGCGGCTGATTCTACATAGTCAAGCCCCTGGTCTTTGTCACAAGCTGCTTTATAAACCAGCAATCTGGCGGCCTGGATTTTAGTGTGCATTTCAGCTAGTTTAAACTGAATGGCCTGATGGTCAGAGATTGGCCTTCCAAATGTTTTCCTTTCTTTGGAATATTTTACGGCTAGTTCATAAGCTCCGGCAGCAATTCCGAGAGCCTGTGCCGCGATACCTATTCTACCTCCATTCAATGTTTTCATGGCAAACTTAAATCCAAAACCGTCTTCCCCAATTCGTTGATTTTTGGCAACTTTTGCATCATTAAACATCAAAGAATGCGTGTCTGAGGCTCTGATACCCATTTTATCTTCTTTTTTGCCGATCTCAAAGCCTTCAGTTCCTTTTTCTACAATCAGACAATTGATCCCCTTATGTTTTAATTCGGGATGTGTTTGAGCGATAACCAAACAAATATCTGAGCTATTTCCATTAGTAATCCAGTTTTTGGTACCATTTAAAAGATAATAATCTCCCTTGTCTTCGGCTAATGTATGTTGAGAAGTAGCATCAGAACCGGCCTCTGGCTCAGAAAGACAAAAAGCCCCAAGTTTTTGGCCACTTGCCAAAGGGATAAGATATTTTTGTTTCTGCTCCTCAGTGCCATATCTTAACAGGCCATAGCACACCAGCGAGTTGTTAACGGACATAATAACACCCGCAGAAGCGTCAACTTTACTGATTTCTTCCATGGCAAGTACATAGCTGAGTGTGTCCATGCCACTTCCTCCATATTCTGTAGGTACCATCATGCCCATGAAACCCATTTCGGCCATTTTTTTGACCAAATCTTTCGAAAATTTTGAAGCAATGTCACGATCTATCACACCTGGAAGTAATTCGTTTTGAGCAAAATCTCTGGCAGCTTCTTTTACTGCCAAGTGCTCCTCAGTAAGCTGAATTGAAGGTAATATCTGATTTTCCATTGATGATTGAAGTTTTTTCCAAAGTTATAGAAAATCAAAAAGGTATGCAAGCATACCTTTTTTCAATAATTTCAAAATTTAGAATGTAAACAATTATCCAAACAAAAAACTCAGATAGACACAGATACAAAGTATCTGGAAAAAGGAGAGTCCGAAGCTTTCACTTTCCAATCTTTCTTTAGTCTGAAAATTGTATCTATCTGATGGTTAAGAACATATGTGTTAGCAGATATGGTCTTTAAATCAATAAATTTTTTGATTTGAAATACTGGTAAATAATTGATTTCCTCTCCTGAAAAATAAGGAACCGAACGGTCGAAAAAGTCAATTCCGGTTTCTGATAAAATTTGTTTCAGCCATCGGGTTGAAGTATCAATTGAGCAACCTGAAACTTCGTCAAAACCGTTAGCAGCAGCAATGACCAATATGCGGTTATGAAAGAATTTAAAAGAACCGGTTACGGGTTTACCATGTGACTCCCAGCTTTCAACGGCATTTTTTAGAAAAACACTTAAGGATTCTAATTCAGGCTCCGATAGTTCCCGTTGTGCCTGATATATCCAAATTCTGGAGGTTTCATGTAATTGCTCAAATTCTAAAAACATATTCTTCTTGATTTTTGACTAAAATGCACATATAGTGAATAATAACCGTTTTCGTTTTTCTTAAGAGTATTCAGGTTTTAAACATAGTTGATATAAAAATGATTCTAAAACTTGTCTTAAAAAATGCAGGAAGTAAAGGTTATTTTCTATTTCCCGAAATGATTTTCTACTTTTGCGACATAATTTACAAAAACCGGAATTTAGATGGAAAAACATACCCTGAAACTCAAAAAACCTTTGGCTTTTATTGATTTGGAAACCACAGGAATTAATATTTCCAAAGACCGGATTGTTGAGATTTCGATTGCCAAGGCTAATATTGATGGAACAGTGGAAGTAAAAACCAAGCGAATCAATCCTACTATTCCGATTCCGTTGGAGTCAAGTTTGATTCACGGAATTTATGACGAAGACGTTAAAGATGAGCCCACTTTTAAACAATTAGCCAAATCACTTTCGCAATTTTTAGATGGTTGTGATCTTGCCGGCTTTAATTCCAACAGATTTGATATTCCGATGTTGGTTGAGGAGTTTTTGAGAATAGATACGGGTATTTTTGAAATAAAAAATCGAAAATTTGTGGATGCTCAGAGGATTTTCCATTTGATGGAACCTCGTACATTAGGTGCTGCTTATAAATTTTATTGTAAAAAATCTCTTGAAAATGCCCATAGTGCCGAAGCCGATACTTTAGCAACGCTTGAAGTTGTATGTGCTCAGGTAGAAATGTATCAGGGGGTAAAATTAAAAAATGAAAAAGGTGAAGAATACGAGCCGGTACAAAATGACGTGGCGGTATTGCACCAGCTTACTTCCAACAATCTTGTTGATTTCGCTCAGAGAATGATTTTAAACTCAAAAGGCGAAGTGGTTTTTAATTTTGGGAAAAATACAGGCAAAAAAGTGACCGAGGTGCTTACCAAAGAACCGCAATATTATGATTGGATTATCAACAATGATTTTCCCTTAGATACAAAAAGGAAGCTTACTGAAATTAAACTTGGCATGAAAAAATAACATTTTAGACCAATTACTGGTTCTAAGTATTAATTTTGCAACAATTTTTATTAAACGCCCTTTTAAAATGATTGAGAATAGTATCGAAAAGATACCTGATGTGTTTTTGCAGGTTCCGATGGTGAACTTTATTCTTCTGGCTACCATATTATTTTTAATTGGTGTTTTTGGTGTAATTATCAGACGAAATGCGATTATCATCTTTATGTCTATAGAGTTGATGCTCAATGCGGTAAACTTGCTTTTGGTTACATTTTCTTCTTATAATTCCGACATTAATGGTCAGATTTTCGTCTTTTTTATAATGGCTGTTGCAGCCGCGGAAGTGGCCGTAGGTCTTGCGATTATTGTGATGATTTTTAGAAATATTAAAACCATCGACACCAGTCTTTTAAATAAGTTACGAGATTAAATTCAAATATTATTTATGGCAGTTTTTGCTTTAATTCCTTTAATCCCATTAATAGGATTTTTAATAAATGGTTTAGGATTTAAAAATATTCCCAAATCAGCGATTCCAATTGTAGCCGTAGGAGCTCCATTGTTATCTTTTGTGCTGGTAATTTACACTTTTCTAAATTTTGATTCTTCTCAACCTCAAGTTGTACAATTTTTTGAATGGATTACTGTAAGTGATTTTAAGGTAGATTTTTCATTTCAGATCGATCAGCTTAGTTTGGTCATGCTGCTTTTTATAACGGGAGTGGGGACCTTAATTCACATATATTCAATTGGATACATGGTTCACGACGAAGGTTATGGCAAATTCATGTCATATCTGAATTTGTTCCTCTTTTCAATGATTATTTTGGTGATTGGAGGCAATTACCTTTTGATGTTTATCGGTTGGGAAGGGGTAGGCTTGTGTTCGTATCTTTTGATAGGTTTTTGGAATCAAAATGAAAACTATTCCAATGCTGCTCGTAAGGCATTTATAATGAACAGGATAGGTGATTTGGGTTTTTTAGTTGGAATATTTTTAATTATTCAAAATTTCGGAACGCTGGAATTTACACAAGTTTTCAGTCAGGCGGGGAAATTCCAGTCCGGAGATACAGTCATATTAGCGATAACACTTTCACTATTTATTGGTGCCATGGGGAAATCAGCACAGATTCCTCTGTTTACCTGGCTTCCTGACGCGATGGCTGGCCCAACACCGGTTTCTGCCCTTATACATGCTGCTACAATGGTGACTTCCGGCATTTATATGGTCGTAAGGTCAAATGTATTATATTCTTTATCTCCCTTTACGCTTGAATTCATTGGTTGGATAGGTCTTGCAACAGCACTTTTGGGAGCAACCATTGGTTTGTTTCAAAATGATATCAAAAAAGTTTTGGCTTATTCTACAGTGAGCCAGTTGGGTTATATGTTTATCGCCATTGGCGTAATGGCTTACAGTTCGGGTTTGTTTCATGTTATCACCCATGCATTTTTTAAAGCATTGCTTTTTCTTGGAGCGGGTAGTGTGATACATGCGATGGGTGGTGAGCAAGATATCAGAAAAATGGGCGGTTTGTGGTCTAAAATTAAAATTACGGCCATTACATTCCTTATTGGTACCATTGCCATCAGCGGATTTCCTCCCTTTGCCGGATTCTTTTCAAAAGATGAAATTCTGGCACATGTTTTTGAACACAATAAAATTATGTGGGCATTGGCCGTTTTGGGGTCACTTATGACTTCTTTTTATATGTTCAGACTTTTCTTTGTAACCTTTAAGGGTCAATTTAGGGGCACTTCTGAGCAAGAACACCATTTGCATGAGTCACCCGGCTCAATGACTCTCCCCTTGATTGTACTTGCTGTATTATCAGCGATTGGGGGATTTATTGGAATGCCTGAAGTTTTTCATTTCCCACATTTACTTAATTCCTACCTGGCACCAATCTTTGAGGGCAGCAAGGCCTTAGTTCCCAATTTTGGAGAAGTTGCTATTTCTCATTCTACAGAATGGATTTTGATGGTTGTATCTGTTGGGGTAGCTATTGTCGGGCTGTTTTCTGCATATTTTATTTTTGGAAAAAATGGATCAGTGCCGGAATCTGACATGGAGATATCAGGTATCAAGAAGGTGGTTTACCATAAATATTACATAGACGAGCTTTACAATTCTGTTTTCGTGAAGCCAATCGAGAAAATCTCCACGTTTTTGGGTTCAGTATTTGACAGTAAAATCATAGACGGAATTGTAAACTCCATAGGAAACATCGTAGTTTTAATAAGTGAAAAAATCAGAGTTATTCAGGTGGGTACAACCAGAATCTATGTTTTGTTTATGACATTGGGGATAATTTTAATCCTGAGCCTGGGGCTTATTCCTCAGATTTTAGATTCCATGAAAGTTGTATTTAAATAAACTAAAATCTTTATGTTGACACTTTTATTGTTTTTGATACCATTGATTGGAGGTTTATTGATATTAAACCTAAAGTCTCAGAAATCGGCAGGGATGTTTTCTGTTTTGGTATCAGTTTTACAAATTTTGCTGTTTGCTTATATTCTGATCAATTTTGATAATCCTGACTTTCAATCAAATTTAAACTTTGACCACAAATGGTTGGCCGACTTTGACATTAGATTTCATTTAGGTTTTGATGGTCTTTCTTTATTAATGGTTGGCCTCACGGTTTTTATTTCTGCAATTGTATTGTATTTTACATCTACCATGAATTATGGAAAACTTTCAATGTTTTCTGCCTTGATTCTATTTACTGAGAGTGCTTTGCTGGGACTATTTCTTGCCAAAGATATTTTTGTTTTTTATTTCTTTTTTGAACTGGCACTGATTCCGGTATATTTTATGGCCAATATTTGGGGGGGTAAAAATGCTTCCGCAAATACTTTTAAGATGTTTATATATACTGTTTTTGGGAGTCTTTTTATGCTGATTGGTTTTGTGTTTTTGTATATGAGGGGTCAATCAGCAGATATTAATACACTCAAAGAAACAGTGGCATTGCTTCCTGATGGTCTGAAAACTTTTTTGTTTTGGGGTTTTCTTTTGGCTTTTGCTATCAAAATGCCGATTTTTCCGGTGCATACATGGCAACCCGCCGTTTATACCGAAAGCCCTACCCCTGTGAGTATGCTGCTGTCAGGATTACTTTCCAAAATGGGTGTTTATGGGTTAATCAGAATTTTGATACCATTTGGTTATACCGGAGTTAAGGAATTTGGGATAATTGTAATAGTATTGGGAATTATCGGACTTATTTATGGGTCAATAATCGCAATAAACCAAAAAGAAATTAAAAAAATCATAGCATATTCCTCTTTTGCACACATGGGTTTGATGGCGGCAGGAGTCTTGACAATGTCAACCGCAGGCATTCAGGGAGCTATTTTCCAAATGATTGCACACGGAATTAACGTGGTAGGTCTTTTTTATATCAGTAAAATTATATATGAAAAAACGCAAAGCCGTGAATTAAGTGGTATGGGTGGTTTGGCAAAAAATGCCCCAAAGCTTGCTGTTATATTTATGATTATTCTGTTGGGGAGTATTGCCTTACCACTGACCAATGGTTTCATTGGGGAGTTTTTGCTTTTAAAATCAGTTTTTGACTATTTGCCTTTTCTGGGGATAGTGGCTGGGTTAAGCATAATTTTTGGTGCTGTTTATATGCTGAGGGTTTACCAAAAATCTATGTTTGAATATCCCGGTTTTGACGAACTAAAAGACATTGAAAACAAACATTTATGGGTTCTGGTGACTTTAGCATTAATGATTTTGATTATGGGAATTATGCCAAATACCATCTTGGAAATTAGTCAATCATTCACTGAAAATCTAATTCAATTAAAATAATTTCCGGTTTTTGTAAAGAAAAATATTAGTATGTATCCAATTATTACATTATCCATAACCGGTCTTTTGACACTGTTTTTGGGACTTAACTCAAACCGCAAGGCATTATTACCTTTTTCCATTTTTGGTTTATTAATAGCTGTGGCAAGCAATTTTTTAGACTGGAATAAACCAGGCTTATATTTTAATGATATGCTGGCCATAGACAACCTTGTTTTGGTTGTACAGACCATACTGCTTTTTTCTGCACTTCTCATTGTTGGAATCAGTGATGGGCAATTCGATGAGCATGCAAGCCCTGCTGAATATTATGCTTTGATTCAATTTACTGTAATTGGGGCATTGATTATGGTGTCATTTAAAAGCTTTATCATGCTTTTTGTGGGTCTTGAGATTCTTTCGGTAGGTTTATATATTCTGGCAGGGGTTGATAAAAGAAATCTCAGAGGAAATGAATCAGCGTTGAAGTATTTTCTGATGGGTTCCTTTGCAACCGGGATTTTGCTTTTTGGTATTGCAATGTATTATGGAGCAACAGGCTCATTTGATATCGATGGAGGCTTAAGTATGGCAGGAAGATTACCAGAGGGTAAAATTTTCTTTTATATAGGTATTTCATTTATTCTGGTAGGAATGCTTTTCAAAATTTCGGCTGTTCCTTTCCATTTCTGGACAGCGGATGTTTATCAGGGTTCTCCGACCATTTTTACGGGGTATATGGCAACTATAGTAAAAACGGCCGGCATTTTTGCAATTCTTAAACTAACATTGAGTACTTTCTCCGGAGAATACCCTTTCTGGTCAAAAATATTAATGGTAGTAATAGTTTTGAGCCTGATGGTAGGAAACATCGCAGCCGTATATCAAAGCAATGTGAAGCGGATGCTCGCGTTCTCCAGTATCTCACAAGCTGGGTTTATGTTGTTAAGTCTTCTTGGGCTCAATTCGCTCAGTTATGGAAATCTGGCTTATTATTCATTGAGTTATGCTTTGGCAACTGTTGGCTCTTTTGGAGTGTTATTAATATTATCCAACCAGGTATTGGAAAATGGACGCCCTAAAGAAGACTTTGAGGTCTTTAATGGATTAATGAAAAGGCAACCCGCTTTGGCAATTGTTTTAATAGTTTCTATGATTTCATTGTCCGGAATTCCGCTAACGTCCGGTTTCTGGAGTAAGTTTTTTGTTCTGAATGATGCAGCGGGTAGAGGTTATGTTTGGTTGCTTGTATTTGGAGTGATAATGTCGGCGGTTTCATTATATTTTTACTTTAAGCCTGTCAGAGCCGTATTTAAAGAGCCAAACCCCGGTCATGAGCATATTGAATTAAGGAAATTGCCTAAACTTTTATTACTGGCAACTGCGATTTTGACGGTGATACTTGGTATAGCTCCTAATATTTTCAGAGGCCTATTTTAAGAAAAATTTAAACTAAATGCAGTTAAATCTTTGATAAAGTCTTTTAAAAATTGCATTATATTTATTTTTTATATAAAATATGAAATAAATTTAAGTATAATTTTAAGAATTTTTTAAGAATATTTGCACTGATTCTTAAAACCTACTTAAATTTGCAATGTCTTATAACAATAAACAATCTAATAGAAATGAAAAAAGTATTTGGAATTTTGTTCGTTGCTGGTATGGTAGCTTTTGCTTCTTGTACTTCTGCTACTGAGGCTACTGAAGAAGCTGCTGCTGTTGTTGATTCAGCTGCTGCTACTGTTGATTCAGCTGCTGCTACTGTTGATTCAGCTGCTACTGCAGTTGTTGATTCAGTTGCAAAATAATTTAGCGAGCAACAAAGAAATTAAGCCTTATCTTTACGGTAAGGCTTTTTTTTTATTTTAATTTATGCTAGATCGTAGTATCGCTCCCTATTCTTCTTCTATTTCAAGTATTCAGTTGCCATCTTTATCATCGGTTTCTTTGACAAATGGCATAAAAATTCACCATTTAATAAACCCTAGTTTACAGGTATTCAGGCTCGAAATTATTTTTTCTGCCGGTTCATATTTTGGAGAAAAATTTGGACAATCTTTTTTTGTGTCCAAAACCTTAAATCTGGGAACCAGTAAAAAATCAGCCAAAGAAGTTGCTGAGGAGTTTGAAAAACTTGGTGGATTTCTAGAAATTAGTCAGAATCTGGAAAGGTTAAATATCACACTTCATGGCTTGTCGGCATTCTTTAAAGAACAGGTTGATAATCTGCTAGAAATAATTGCGGGTCCAACATTTCCTGAAGATGAGCTAAAAGTTCAAAAAAACATTTCGAAACAAAGCCTGATGGTAAACCTTGAAAAGACTTCGTTTGAGGCTAACCGCATTTTTCGCTCCGGATTGTATGGAGATCATGTGTTTGGAAAATCGCTTGGTTTTGAGGATATAGATGAAATAGAAAGAAATGATTTGATTAGTTTCTTTGAAAAGAACATCAGGAATTCAGGATTCGAAGTATTTATTTCAGGAAATTTCACCGAAGCAGATATCGAATATGTTTCTGGGCAACTAAAATGTTTTAACATAATTCCGCGAACCAAAGAAGTTGTTACTCCCGGAGTTTTCCAAAAGTTTAAAGATCGGATAGAGAAAGAAGGCAATATTCAATGTTCATTGAGGCTGGGTAAAAGAATGATAAACCGAAAGCACCCGGATTTTTATAAGTTTATGGTCACCAATACAATCCTTGGGGGGTATTTTGGTAGCCGTTTGATGAAGAATATCAGAGAAGAGAAAGGTTTAACATATGGAATTTCTTCGGTTTTGACTCCGATGGGAGCAGATGGTATCTGGAATATTGGGGCTGATGTCAATAAAGATAATCTGGATTTGGCAGAGATTGAAATTGAAAAAGAAATAGCAAATCTAAAAGAAAAGGGAACAAATGCCAACGAATTGAATTTGGTCAAAAGTTATATTAACGGCTCGATTCTAAATAGTATGAATACTGTTTTTGAGGCTATGGATAAACATAAAGCATTGATTTTTGAAGGTCTTCCTATTGGTTTTTATGATGATTTGATAGATAAAATATTAGAAGTCAAAGAAAAAGATGTGCTGGAAATTGCAAACAAGTACTTTGATGATTACTCGATTGTAATTGTTGGTTAAATATGGGAAGAATTCTGGCTCTTGATTTAGGTAAAAAACGCACCGGGTTGGCTGTGACAGATCCGTTGAAGATAATAGCCACCGCTTTGGATTACGTCGAAACAGGAGGACTTATGGCCTATCTGGAGCAATATTGTGGCAAAGAGTCAGTTGAAAAAATTGTGCTGGGCTATCCCACTGATCTAAAATCAAGAGAAACAGATGCGACACAATTTGTAAAGGACTTCTTTGAAAAGCTAAAACTCAAGTTTCCAGACATTCCCGTTATCCTTCATGACGAAAGATTTACGTCAAAAATGGCCCTTCAAAGTATGATTGATTCCGGTCATACAAAAAAACAACGAAGGGAGAAGGGCAATATTGATAAAATAAGTGCAGTGATTCTCTTAAATTCTTATTTGCAATAATCAGCTTATTTGAAAATAATATTTTCTGCTTTTAAAAAATCTTAATAGCTGATTAGTTGTGTATTTTAATACCAAGGGAATCTAATTTGGCTTTGTTGTTTGTAAATGTGATTGAAACAAAAAAAAACCGCCTTTTGAGCGGTCTTTTATTTTAGAAAGAGCATTCTTTGTAAGTCGGAACCCTTAAGAACCACACATAACACAACCTTCAGGATCATCCAATGAACACTGCATAGCGGCGTATTTCTGTTCTTCTTCGCTCATCTGAAATGAAGCGGCGGCTTTTGCTTTAGCCTCGTTTTCTTTTGCATAAGTGTTGTAATCCAATGGTTTTTCTTCCATTTTCTCAACAACTGGTGTGGTTTCGGCGATAGCCTGGCGGTCCACAGTAAACTTAACGGCGTCAACGGCAGCTTTAGTACGTAGATAGTACATTCCGGTTTTGAGTCCGGCCTTCCATGAATAAAAATGCATAGAAGTAAGTTTTGCAAAGTTGGGATCCATCATGAAGATATTAAGCGACTGACTTTGGCAAATAAATGCACCACGGTCAGCTGACATATCAATAAGTGTTTTTTGCTTAATCTCCCAGGCAGTTTTATAGAGTTCTTTTAAATTATCCGGAATTTCATTTATATTTTGTACAGACCCATTGGCAGCGATGAGTTTGTTTTTCATCGTGTCATTCCACATTCCAATTTTTACCAGGTCACGAAGTAAGTGTTTGTTTACCACTACAAACTCACCTGACAATACTCTACGGGTATAAATATTAGATGTATATGGCTCAAAACATTCGTTGTTTCCAAGAATCTGACTGGTAGAGGCGGTCGGCATTGGAGCGAGTAATAATGAGTTTCTTACCCCATTTTTAACTACTTTCTTCCTTAGTTCTTCCCAATTCCAGAGTCCTGAATCGGGCGTAACGCCCCACATATCAAATTGGAAGATACCCTGAGAAATTGGAGAACCCGCCCAGGTTTCATAAGGACCTTCCTCTATAGCCAACTCCATCGAGGTTTCCATAGCAGCGAAATAGATTGTCTCAAAAATATCACGATTGAGTTTTTGAGCCGGTTCACTATCAAATGGAAACTTCATCATGATAAATGCATCGGCCAATCCCTGGATACCGATCCCAATCGGTCTGTGACGTTTATTGCTTTTTTCTGCTTCCGGTACAGGATAATAATTGATATCAATTACTCTGTTGAGGTTTCTGGTAATGACTTTTGTGATTTCGTATAATTTTTGGAAATCAAAACCAAGCTCCCCTTCACCTTCTGGATTTTTTACAAATTTGGGTAGGGCAATAGATGCCAGATTACATACAGCTACTTCATCTGGTGAGGTATATTCCAGAATTTCGGTACAAAGGTTTGAAGACTTTATCGTACCCAAATTTTTCTGGTTAGATTTTTTATTTGCTGAATCTTTGAAAAGTATATAAGGTGTGCCTGTTTCTACCTGTGATTCAAGTATTTGGAACCAAAGCTCCTGTGCCTGGATGGTTTTACGAGCTTTTCCTTCAGATTCGTATTTTTCATAAAGTCTTTCAAAATCATCACCGTAGGTGTCTGCGAGACCCGGACATTCATGTGGGCAGAATAACGACCAGGATTGATTGGCCTCCACTCTTTTCATAAAAAGGTCAGGAATCCACATAGCATAGAATAAATCCCTGGCTCTGAGTTCTTCTTTACCATGGTTCCGTTTTAGGTCAAGAAACTCAAAAACATCGGCATGCCATGGCTCAAGATATATCGCAAAAGACCCTTTTCTTTTTCCGCCTCCCTGATCTACGTATCTGGCAGTATCATTAAATACTCTCAACATAGGCACTATACCGTTTGAAGTACCATTTGTGCCTTTTATGTAGCTACCGGTAGCTCTTACATTGTGAATCGATAGACCGATTCCACCTGCAGATTGTGATATTTTTGCGGTTTGTTTTAGTGTATCATAAATCCCCTCAATGCTGTCGTCTTTCATAGTTAAAAGAAAACAGGAGGACAACTGAGGTTTCGGTGTACCTGCATTAAACAGGGTTGGTGTGGCATGTGTAAACCACCTTTCAGAAAGCAGATTGTACGTTTCGATGGCTTTTTCTATATTTTCGCCATGTATACCCACCGATACACGCATAAGCATGTGCTGGGGACGTTCTACAATTTTACCGTTTAATTTCATCAGATACGATTTTTCCAAAGTTTTATATCCGAAATAATCATAACCAAAATCACGGTCGTAGATAATTGAAGAGTCTAGCAAGGCGGCATTTTCTTTAATTACCTTCCAGGTTTCTTTTGAAATCAGTGATGCATTTTCACCGGTTTTTGGGTCGGTGTACTGATACATCTGTTTCATGGTACCCGAAAAAGACTTTTGGGTATTTTTATGCAAATTTGAAATTGCGATACGAGCGGCCAGAGTTGCGTAGTCGGGGTGTTTTGTAGTCATTGAGGCTGCTGTTTCGGCGGCAAGGTTGTCTAATTCGGAGGTGGTTACTCCATCGTAGATACCAGAAACGACCTTCATTGCAACTTCGACGGGTTGTACAAAAACGGGGTCAAGACCATAGCAAAGTCTTTCGATTCTGGCGGTTACTTTGTCAAATTTAACAGACTCTCTTCTTCCGTCTCTTTTAATAACGTACATAGTAGTAGCGAAAAATTAATGGGTAATGTTTTTAAAAATAAATAGTATTTTAGAATAATTCAATCTTTCAAAACTAGGTCAAAAAATGGACAAAAAAAATCTCTTTTTCATTTGGAAAAGAGAAATATCCAAATGTTATAAAACAGACAAAAATTATTGTGTCTTATTATCAATTATTTGCAAAAATAGATTCCTTAAAAAGTGCTATTTTTAAAGTTATCCACATTCGTTTTGCGAAATTTATTAATATTTTAAAATTTTAACGAAGTTTTTACTTTTTGGTATCAGTTAAGGCAAAAGTATAATTTTTTTTCAACTTAAAAAAATTAAAGTTTCAGTTTTCCACATTTAATGGTCTCATTATTAATCGCTACATTCCATTATCAACAAATCCCCAGACCGATACGAAATTTCCACAATTCCGTCAAAAAGGGCTTCATTGCTATTGCCATTGCGTATTCCGAGAATTAATTCTTCATTTTTTAGCTCAAATTTCAGATTGGATGTGGATAAGTGACTAACCCGGGAAATCGGTATTAAAGAGATGGGGGTTTCGGCTTTAAACCACTTTCTGAATACAGCCGGAAGGGCACCGATTGGGTATATGGTAGAGTAGTCGTCAAGAATAGTAAGTTTTATGGTTTTCAGGTATTTTGGAAGTATGGAAATATTGGCAAATGTATGGTCCGCCCGACGCCCTGTTGCCCAAACGATATTGGCAGCAGGGAAACCTCTTTCGATCAAAAAATCTATGGCTTTTTCAAGGTCAGTTTTATCTTGATCGGGGGTGTGAATTACTTCTATCGGAAATTGTATTTTTCCCAGATACTCTTTCTGAAAATCTATCCTGTCAAAGTCTCCAAGTATAACATCGATTTTAATTCCAAGATTTTGTACTCTTTCATAGGCTCCATCGAGGACCACCACAAAAGGACTCCATTCAAGAAGCTGGTTCAAAAGCTCGGTTGAGCAGGCTTCACCGTTGGCAATTATCAATGCCGGTTCTTGTTTTTCTCTTACGATATGATGCGACGACATATTATAAAAAAGCCTAATCGGGGAAGATTAGGCTTGATTTTTATTTTTTCTCTTCTGTTTTTTCTTCTTCCTTTGGTGCCTCAAACGCTTCCGGTAAATATTGGCTGAGAATATTATACCAATTGATTATTTTTTTCACATCTGTGGCATACACTCTTTCTTTATCAAAGTCAGGCATTACTTTTCCCATAAAGTCAAACAGGGTATTGTTGCTAGCCTCTTTGGGATTGATGTCTATTCCATCTTTATAATTCTCTCTGATGCTCATAAAGATTTCAGAAAGTGGCGTCGATTTATTGATATCTTCAGTGTAAACCGATATTTCTTTCAAAACCGAAACTTTTGAATTGGCATTGATCATTTCTTTTTTCTTCAATGCATCGAGTGATTCGACTATAACGCCGCCACGCCCAGGTTTTAAAATTCTGAACAGACCAGGTTTTCCTGAGATATTAGCTACTTCCTGTAATAATTCCATGTATTATTTTTAAATTCAATTTTATAAAAACGATGCAATTTAAAGAAAATTGACCACTCAAAAAACCGAAATTAAATATCACCGGGCTGTGGTCTTAAAATAATTTCTTCCAAGGTAGCATTAGGAGAAAGGCTAAATGCTGCCCATAAGGCTTCTGCAATGTCTTTTCCACTCATAAATCTGCTTTCTGGCAGGTCAACTCCTGCCCAGCTGTCTGTCAGAGTAGCTCCCGGTAAAATTGAGGTAACCCTTACGTGGCTGGTTTTGAGTTCCTCTCTAAGGCTTTTGCCCAAACCCATCATCGCAAATTTTGAAATGGAATAGGAACCACTTGATGGGTAGGCTTCAATTCCAGCTATAGATGAAATATTAAAAACATGTGCTATAGGCAGATTTTTCATGGCCGGCACCAGTGCTTTTGACAAATAATATGCACTCATAAGATTGGTTGAAAGCATATTTTCAAGATTTTCATCGGGTTCTTCCAAAATTTTACCAGGCATAAAAACACCTGCATTGTTGACTAAAATAGTTGGAGGGGAATCAAGATTAAGTACAAATTCGCCAAATGCTTTTATTTCAGATTTCTGTGAGACATCTGCAACAAATTCATAAATGTTTGTGCCAAAATCTTCATTAATTTCAAATTTGAGGGCAGCCAAAGTATCTGCAACTCTTCCGCAAACAGCCACATCAAAGCCGTTTTCGGCCAGTTTTCGCACTATTGCTTTTCCTATTCCTCTGCTCCCACCACTTACTACTGCCAATTTTTCCATTTTCCAGAATTATTAAGTAAATCAATCTTCAGATTTAACAACATGAATTTATTTGAAATAATTACGCAAAAATGAAAGACTAAATTTCATTTCTGAAAAAAAATAAATAAAGTTTGATTCGTTACCTTTGTAAAAAAAGAAAAAGAGGAGAAAGCATGTTAAAGATATTAGGAAAGTTTTTCTTGTTTCTGATGGAGATGTTTACCCGCAGAGAAGCCGCCAAAGTGTATTGGAATAGGTTTTTGGATGAGTGTGTTTCATTGGGAGTTGGATCGTTGGTAATTATTTCAATAGTTGCACTTTTTATAGGTGCTGTAACCTGTGTGCAGACGTATGCCAATTTGGTGAGCCCGATAATTCCTTTGTATGTGGTGAGTAATATTGTCAGGGATATGACCTTATTAGAGTTGTCTTCAACATTGATGTGTGTGGTGCTGGCAGGTAAAGTAGGAAGCAATATAGCAGGCGAGTTGGGAACCATGAAAATAACAGAGCAAATTGATGCACTTGAAGTGATGGGAATCAATTCGGTTTCCTATCTGGTTTTGCCAAAAGTTGCAGCGGCAGTGCTTACATTCCCAATCTTAGCCGTGTTTTCGGGTTTTCTTGGTATTTTTGGGGGTTACCTTGCAGGTACACTTACAGGAATATTAACCCCTGAGCAATACATTTACGGAATCAGGTATTCTTTTATGCCTTTCAATGTGGTGATTTCTATTATCAAATCTGCGGTTTTCGGATTTTTGATTGCTACTATAGCTGCTTACAAAGGATACCATACCAGTGGGGGTGCTCTTGAAGTGGGTCAGTCGTCAACCGCGGCGGTCACCAACAGTTGTATAGCGGTTTTGGTTGCTGATTATTTACTAGCTGAACTTTTGACATGATCGAGATAAAAAATATTAGCAAGGCTTTTAAGGGAAAAGTGGTTTTGGATGATATCTCCGGGGTTTTTAAAAAAGGAGAAACTTCGTTGGTGATTGGTGCCAGCGGTACTGGAAAAAGCGTGCTATTGAAATGTATGCTTGACCTTGTGGAGCCCGAAAAAGGGGAGGTGATTTATGACGGTAGGGAATTTCTGGGCATGGAGGAAAAAGACAGGAAGAACCTTCGTCGTGAAATGGGCGTGTTGTTCCAGGGAGGAGCACTTTTTGATTCAAAAAATGTTCAGGACAATGTGAAGTTTCCATTAGACATGCTCACGAATATGCCCGAATCAGAAAAAAGGGACAGGGTCGAATTTTGCCTGCACAAAGTTGGCCTGGACGGTGTGGGCCCCAAAATGCCATCTGAGATTTCGGGAGGGATGAAAAAAAGAGTGGGGATAGCACGTGCGATTGTTTTGAATCCCAAATATCTTTTTTGTGATGAACCAAACAGTGGTCTGGATCCATTAACTTCTATAAAAATTGATGAGTTGATAAAAGAAATCACCGACGATTTTGACATTACAACTGTCGTAATCACACACGATATGAATTCCGTGCTCACTATCGGTGATAAAATTATGTTTCTATACAAAGGTAAAAAACTCTGGGAAGGAGATAGCAAGAGCATTTTAAAATCTGACATAAAAGAGCTGGATGAATTTGTTTTTTCAAATCAGGCTTTAAAGCAACTTAGAGGGTAGTAAATATTTCATCTCGGCAAAAAATGAGATGGTTAATTTTCATTATTTCAATTCAATCATTTGGACAAAACGTCCAGATTGATACACTTTTTGTAAAAAGTCAAATAGATTCAGCAATAGTCTTTCTGCGAAATAATCAGGAAAAAGAAACTGTATTTGCCCAAAAATATCGTGGAGAATGGCCGGTATATATGGATATGACCTCGCCTTATTTTTTTATGGGTAATAAACAAAAAGCCAGGGATTCCAATGGTTTTACTGTGGCTTCAATCCACGACTTTTTGAGTGAAATCTATCTTTCTGATACTTCCCGAAAGGAAATTTTGCCAATATTAAAATCTGCATTTTCAGAAATTCAAACATATGAAGAAAATGGTCTTTTTTACTTTTGGAAAAATCTTCCTCCTAACAGAAAAATCAAACTATTTCTGGAGCCATCCCCTCAACCTCTGGTAAGAAGACCGACCACTTTTAGACTAAAAAACAGATTTATCAATAAACTCGCCAATGTACCCGCTGACGCAGATGATACTTCCCTTGGGAATCTTGCCAAATTTTATCAAAACGAGATTTTTGGGACGAAAAATAAATTAACAAAAATTGATGTTTACGAAAACTATTTAGACAAAGATCGACATAATCTAAACTGGTTCAATTTTGTTTATCACCAAGACAAAAATTCAGGTGCTTTCATGACCTGGTTGCATCCTGAACATGAATATGGGCAGTGGTCAGTAGTAAAAACCGCATTCAATATATTGCTGATTTTTGTTCCGGGAAGCTCGGCAGGGCCAAAAGCTTATAAACCCTGGGTGCCGTTTGGAGCTAATGACATCGATGTAGTAGTAAATGCCAATGTGCTGCACTATCTCAAAAAATCCGGGCAAGATATTGAAAGCCTCTCGGCAAAAGATGCCATTAAAATGATTGAAAAAAGATTAAAAATAAGCAATTGGCAAAACACCTCGGTATATTATTCTAATGCTTTTCATACGCATTTTGCCATTTCAAGGGCATTTGAAGATGGTATTGAAGGGCTAAGACCAGTTTGTAAAATTTTGGAAGAAGATATTACCAAACAACAGATGGCGGATGGAAGCTTTGTAAGCAGGAGTTATATTAACCATTTTGATAAAATACAATCTACCGCAAATGCCCTTTATGCAATGATTGTACTCAGAAATAAAGGATTTGACATCCCGAAAGAGAACATTGACAGGGCAATGAATTTTCTTTTGAAAAACAAAAAAAATAAACCCGAAGGCATACACTGGGACGGCGGTGTTTTCTTTTCAGGGGGGAGTGTAATCAGGAATATATTGTTCTGGGAGTCAGATGCCTACACCACAGCCATGATTGCTTTGATTTTTCAAAAATATCTGAATATGAAATAATCATAGGTGCTCCTCCAGTTTTTCAGGATGAGTAATGTAGTATTTGAGCACTTTAAAAAGCTTTCCGGCATGGGAGGCATCAACTACACGATGATCAAGGGCAGCTCCAAGGGTTATTATTTTACGAGGAACGATTTGATCATTAACCACCCATGGTTTTTTTCTCACCCCACCCATAATCATCACAAACGAAACATTGGCGGTTGGCATGAGTGCGGGGTAACCATTGTCGAGTCCTAATGTGCCAATATTGGAAAATATAAATGATCCGAAAGTATTGGTTTTCACCCCTAAAAATGGCAAAGAAATACCCCAGTCTGTCAGAATGGTTTTTATTGTTTTATAAATCCAGCCTCTGAGTGGCCAGGGAAATATTGCAAGGGTGTGTTTCATTTTCATGGTGGTGTTTTCAGAGCCTTTTCGTGTGTTTTTTATAGCTTCAGATAGCAAATCCACCGATTCTTTGAGGTTAAAAGTATCGACAGCATGCACCTTTATGGAGCTCATTTCGCCATCAGGCAATAAAACGCTGACCGTAGCGTCCAGGCTGGGATAACTGTAAATGTTACCGCGTTTTACATAAGTATTTAGCTCAGGAACTTCGGTTTTTACGGCTCTGGCAGTGGCAAGGAGAAAAAAATGAGTCAAGGTTATCTTGAGGCCCTCTTTTCTTTTTTGTGAAATATATGCTTCCACGTCGGTCACGTCAATCTCTACCGAACCGAGGATTTTAGAATCAACAGGTTTTTTGTAAATAGTCGATGCGGTTTTTCGCCAGGGGTTATTGAGATTTTTTTCCAATTTTCTGAAGAATAGTTTTACAAAAGTATAAAAACCAGGGCAATACCTTTACGTTTTTATGATGTTGAATTCAAAATTAAGCGGGTCAAATGCCGTTTTCACTTTGTCCAGAAACTCAGGGTCATTGATGTAATAATTGAGGAAATTCTCAGTTCTTTCCTGCAATCCACCACCGGGAAAAAATTTCTCTTTTAATCCAAGAATCTGGTTGATACCGGTTTCAAAATTCCTTTCTTCAGATTTTTTAAGGCGTTTTTCAATGTTTCCGATAGCATTGAGTAATTTAGTTTTCTCACCTTCTACAACTGCTTTCAGAGTAGGGTCAACTTTTACTGCCTTTGCAGTTATTTTTTCAAAAACTTCGGAGATAGCAGTATTTTCTTCTGAAAAATCTAGTGTATTTTCTGAGTTTTTCTTGACATAATCGGCCTTCAAAATATTTTCAGATTCAAAAAGTTCTTCAACTGTAAGACCCAGCTTATCAATACGTTTTTGGGATGCAGGATTAATTACCAATCCAAAATTTCGAGGCATCACAATGGGGAATGGCTGCTCAAAGTGATGGAACAAATCACCCAGCTGCAACCAATAAGCGACTTCGGAAGGGCCGCCAAGGTAGGCAAGATTGGGCAAAATCACCTCTTGATACACCGGTCTCAAAACCACATTTGGGCTAAAGCGTTCCGGATGGTTTTCGATTTCGATATTGATTTCTGATTCTGAAAATGAAATATCAGAATTTAATACTTTATAATTATCACCCTCTTTTTCTATTCGCTCACGGAGATTATCTTTCAAATAGAAGAAATTGATATTCCGGGCATGAATCTGAGTTTTGTAACCCAAAGATTCCAATTTATCAGAAGTACTTTTTACAATATTTTCTGAAGCATTTTCAAGGATATCTTTTTTAATTACCGGAATAAATAGTTTTTTAAGTGCAGGGTCGTCACCATCGATACAAACCAGGCCTTCATGGCCAAATAACGCATGAAAATAACATCTGACTGCAGCTGCCAAATTGCTTTTTTCAGAATAAGCTTTTTTGAAAACCTCTGGCAAATCGGGCAATTTTTCCAAAATATCCTTGATTCCACTTAATTCAAAACGCCCTACTGCACCCGTCTGGGAAGTTTCCCAAACATGTTTTTGCCCAAAAAGATTAAAACCTGAGATTTCAGCAAAATCATGATCCTCGGTAGCCATCCAATATACCGGCACGAAGTTGTATTCCGGGAAATGTCCTTTGAGCCTTTTAGCCAGATTGATAGTGCTTATGATTTTAAAAATCACATACAGCGGCCCGGTAAAAATGTTGAGTTGATGGCCGGTGGTAACGCAAAATGTTTTTTCATCCAGAAAAATATCAATTTCTGGTGGGTTTTCGGTGCCTTCATATTGTTTTTTAAGTGCATCAACAAGTTCATTTCTGAAATGAAAATGTGTTTCGGCTATTTGATTTCTGAAACCTTCTAAGTCGGGAAAAATATCAAAAAAGTCACTTAATTCTGGATTTTGTTTGCTAATATAGTCGGTAAAAAGCTTCGGAAAGCCTCCAACTTTAGATAGAGATATTCTGGAGTTTTGAGTATTCAATATTTTTGAGATTTTGCTTTAAATAATAGAAACACCAAGGTATTTCAATGAGTTTCAAAAACTATATTTGAATCAAATATTTTGAAATGGAAGTAAAAATAACAGATGATGGCTCAATCACACTCTTTTCTGAGCAATTTAACCAACATTATCATTCTAAGTTTGGTGCAAAGACCGAATCAGATCGTGTTTTTTTGGAATTAGGCTTTACTTATACAGCAGAAAAATTTGAAAATATCAAAATCTTTGAAATGGGTTTTGGTACCGGACTAAATGCCTGGTTAAGTGCTGTGGCTGCCGAAAAATCAAAAATTAATACAAGCTATTTTGGTATAGAAAAATATCCTGTTAAGTCTGAAATTCATGAGAAATTTCCTGTTGATTTAAGGTTATTTCACCAATCAACCTGGGATGAAGAAGTACAAATAAATGATTTTTTTGTTTTTAAAAAGCAAAAAATATCTCTTGAAGAAGTCGATTTGCGAAATGATTTCAACCTGATTTATTATGATGCATTTGCCCCCGAGGCTCAGCCAGAGCTTTGGACTGAGGAAGTTTTTAAAAAATTATTTGATGCTCTTGTCCTAGGCGGAATTCTTACTACCTATTGCTCCAAAGCATATGTGCAAAGGAATCTTAAAGCGGCAGGATTCAGCATAGAGAAACACCTGGGACCACCACACAAAAGAGAGGTATTGAGAGCAATAAAGCAGATTTAGTCTCAAAATATTTCAAAAAATTCTTAATTTGCCCCACTAACACTTAATATTTTACCTATGAATAAAAACTCACTATTAATTTTTATCGCTTCGGTTGCAGCCACAGGCGGTTTGCTTTTTGGTTTTGATACAGGAGTCATCAATGTCGCCCTGCCGGCTATCAGAGAGCAATTTTCACTCACTCCATCGCAGGAAAGCAATGTTGTAAGTGCGGTGCTATTTGGAGCCATGTTTGGTCCATTTCTTTCGGGCTTCCTGACGGATTTACTTGGACGGAAAAAAATTAACATTATTGCATCGATTGTATTTGTGCTGGGTTCTATTTTAGCGGCAATAGCCACTTCGCCGGGTATGCTCATTTTCGGTCGATTATTACTCGGTTTGGCCATTGGTATAGTGGCGGCCACAGTTCCATTATATTTGGCCGAGCTTTCTCCCAAAGAAAAACGCGGACAGATGGTAACCTATTTTCAGCTGGCTATCACTTTGGGTATTTTGCTCTCATATTTGGTCGGATATATCTTTGAAGGTGCCGAAAACTCCTGGAGACTGATGTTTTGGGCGGGTTTTATACCTGCAATATTACTTTTGGTGGGGATGTTTTTTATTCCCGAAAGTCCGAGATGGTTGTTGTCAAAAGGCAGAGAGTCTGAGGCTATTGAGGTTTTGGAAAAATTGAGAAGCTCCGACAATGCTCAAAAAGAGCTTCAGGAAACCAAAGACATTATAGAAGAAGAGAAGAAAAATAAAGGAGGCTGGAAGGAATTCTTCTCAAAACGTCTCAGAATTCCACTTTTTATCGGTGTCGGAATATTTGCCATTCAGCAGTTTTCTGGTATCAATGCCATCATTTACTATTCTACTGATATTTTTAAAGGAATGTTTAGTAGTTCTCAGGCCACGTTGGCTACTGTAGGTGTGGGTGTAATCAACTCATTAGCTACTATTATTGGAATGCGGTATCTTGATAAATGGGGCCGCAAGCCTATTCTGTACACAGGTTTGATTGGTACCGCGGTGTGTTTAGGTACTGTGGGTCTGGCATTTTTGATGAAAGACAATCTGCCTGAAGGTCTGAGACAAATCATGTTGGTAGGCGGTATTTATACTTATATTATTTTCTTTGCCATCAGCCTTGGCCCATTGGGATGGTTATTGATTTCCGAAATTTATCCTTTGAAAATCAGAGGGTTTGCCTCAAGCATGGGGAGTTTCAACCACTGGATTTTCGATGCCATGGTTGCCTATTCATTTCCGTTGATGAGGGCATCTTCATTAGGCTCAAATGGTGGAATATTCTTCATTTATATGGTTGTGGTTCTTTTGGGACTATTCTTTGCAAAATTTGTAATCTTCGAAACCAAAGGCTTGAGTCTGGAAGATATCGAGAAGAAGTATATTTGATTACTAAAATAGATTTATTGAAAAGTGCAGGTCTGAGGGAAAGATCTGCACTATTCAATTTTTATTTTAAAAAATTAAAATAATATTTTAAATAATTTTGTTTTTATTTTAATTCTATTTTATGTTTGTGTCCTAAATAAATGGATTATGAACAGAAATATTGTTTTAACTAATTTACTTATCCTTTTTGTTTCGGTATTTGTGCTAACGATTCTTAGATTGCATATTTATAACATTGAAGAGGCATTTAGAACATCTAGTCTTTTTGTTTTTTTTCTTTATACCATAAACCTCCTAATTTTTGGCATTTACCTCTTAGTAGCCTTCAAAGTCCTAAAATTAAGGAAAGTGTACTTAAAAGAGAGCTTTTTTGAGGAACACCAAATCAAAGATTTTCGGTTTATCGCAATTGCTTTGTTGGTAATCATTCCCTTAAGAGGTATGGTTGAGATGCTAAGTGACATTTTGGTTAATAATTCAAATTCTGAGATTATCATTATTAATTTCTTTCTTAAAACAATTTATAATTCACCGGCATTTCTTTTTTGCAGTCTTTTAATTTTTATGATAATTGATTTTTTGCCCAAATCATCTAAAATAAAATCCGAATTAGATAACATCATTTGAATATGAAAATAGTTGTAAATCTTGATGTTATGATGGCTAAGAGGAAAATGTCATTAAATGAATTGGCAGAAAGAACCGGTATGACCAATGTAAATCTTTCAATTCTAAAAAATCAAAAAGCAAAAGGAGTAAGATTTGAAACTCTGGCATTGATATGCAATGTTTTGGAGTGTCAACCTGGGGATATTTTGGAAATGGTGAATTAATTATTTTGCCGATATCGGCAATAAAATCTATATTTACACTGGATTTTAATTAGAAATATTGCCGCTAGTGGCAATTTTTGTTTACCAATGAAATATATCTCTGTAAGTGATTTTGCAAAAATATGGAATGTTCCGGAGAGAACGGTTAGATATAATTGTGAAAAAGGAAAGTTAGAAGGTGCTTTTTTGACTGGAAAGACTTGGAATATTCCGGAAGATTCAGAATGGCCGGACAAAACAATTAGACAAAACAAATCAGAGAACCATTTGCTCAAAATTCTGAAAGAGCAAAAAGAAATGAAGCTCAAAGGAGGTATTTATCACCGCACACAAATTGACCTCACTTACTCCTCCAATCGCATAGAAGGGAGTATGCTCAGCCATGATCAAACCCGTTTTATTTTTGAAACCAATACCCTTGGTCCGACAGTTGAAAGCACCAATGTAGATGATGTGATAGAAACATCAAACCACTTTCGGTGTGTTGATATGATCATAGAAAAGGCCAATGCTAAGCTATCCGAGGCAATGATAAAGGAACTTCACTTTATGCTTAAATCAGGCACTTCAGATGCACGAAAAGATTGGTTTAATGTAGGCGGGTACAAAAAATTACCTAATGAAGTGGGTGGTAATGAAACTTGCCTGCCAGAATTGGTTGATATAAAAATGAAAGAGCTTCTTTCAGAATATCATCAAAAACGAGGAAAGACTTTAACTGACATTATTGATTTTCACCACAAATTTGAAATGATACACCCCTTTCAGGATGGCAACGGGAGAGTCGGAAGACTAATTTTATTTAAGGAATGTCTGGCAAATAATATTATTCCATTTATAATAACTGAAGACCTGAAATTTTTCTATTACCGTGGTTTGCAGGAATGGCAAAATGTAAAGGAATATTTGGCTGAAACTTGCCTTACCGCTCAAGATAATTATAAAAATATCATGAATTATTTCCGGATAAATGAGAAATAACACTCACCCTACACCAATGTTCCTCAGAATATTCTTTACTTGAATAAATAATTGCTGAACTATCGACCGAAGAAAGTTGGAGGTCAGGTTTCAGAGCAGCCTCAAATACCAGATTTCCAATTCGCCAGCTCATTAGAAAATTCTCTTTGGAAGGTTTGCTAATCCAGGCGAAATCATTTTGGTTTTGTTGTAAAAAATGCTTTTCAAATACTGTTTTCATTTTTTCAATTTCCTGAAAAAGGCCAAAGTTTTTACCCCAAACAAACGGGCCGTGAGTCACTTTATCTGTTTCGGTATCATCAGTAATCTGAAAAACATAGAGTTTGGTATATTCTTCGTTGATTGCTCTTTCCAAATGAGGGTTTCTGACTTCAAATCCCAGTGACATATAGGATGGCATTTCGGGGAAAAACGTACCCACAAAATACCTCAAATGATTCCCTTTTTTATAAAACTCATCAAAACGGGGGTCATCTTTATCGGCAGTTATCATGGTGAAATTTGGAGCAAAATTCCTGGTTTCAGCCAGCTCCAGGTATTTTTCCAGATTTTCCATGAAAAGTTCTGAGCCCACCAGCGATGCTTGCAAATCACCTAAAGTACTGTCAGCTGCTATGGCCTCCAGATGATCTTCTTCCACGCCATAGCCCATAGTATCGGGCGGAGCAATGAAAGTCTCCGCAAAGAAACCAAAATAGGGCACGCCGTTTTTCTGAACATATTTTTTGATTGCCTTTAATGGATCATAATATTCCCCAATTTCCTTTGGAACACCATCTTTTCGAGGCTGAACATGAGCCATATCTCCCCGCATAAAGTCGAAATTAAATTCTTGTTGGCAAGCCAGATATTTTCGGCAAACATATTCCCATGCCGGAATATTTGGTTTTGAAAAATCAAGATTTTGGTTGGTATCGCTTATGGTATGGTAAAACTTATAGCGTGTCAATGGGCCAAAAACCCTCGACATACCTTCAGGTTCATCAAACTGGTAGTTGTACCATTTGTTGCCCATTTGGTCCATGATGTAGTCGTTTTCGACAAGGTGTAAGCATCTGTAGGGAGGAGCCATAGTAACGGGCAAAGTTTCAAAGCCAGCATACAGAACCTGCTGCATCAGTTGCAATCTCCTTTGCAAGCGACAATTTGTGTCCTCTATTCTTCCAAAAAGAACTTCCAGCTTTTGGGCATCCGAGAGTAGTGGATTATTGAAATCGAAAAAGAATTCTTTTGAATAAGAAATAAAACTGCCGTTTGCCGATCCATTCTTTTCCAAAAATTTCCAAACTACATTTTCAACCTTCCCTGCATTTTCATGGCTAACCTTCACGAGTTTAGCTCCACTTCTTTCGGCCCATTCAAATATTTCAGGATAAAGAAAGACGAGCTCCGAAAACCTGTCGGTATGTGGAATCACATCCATTCCGATAGTTTTTCCCATTAAATGCACGAGATTCACAACTACTTTAAGCTGCTTGGCAGGGGTATCCAGGTGTGGAATGGCATTTTTTAGTTCCTGACTAAAAAACTCAGGATTGATGTTCCAGCTTGTTTTTCCGTATAAACTCGCTACTACTCCGGGCTCCCAGATAGGCAAAATGTGTACAGAATCCTGATTGCTGCCAATAGTTAAGAGGTACTTTACAAGGTTAAAAAAGTTTCCAATAGTCCTGATATTAACGCCAACCATGTTTGAAGTTTTCAACCATGAGCCATCATTGCAGTTTTTTACAGGACTTTCGATTTTATAATTTGAGTCCAGAGCCTGACTAAGATTTTCAGACCCAAATTTTTGAGCAAAAATCTGCAGAATATCAAAAACGCCAAGATTTACAGCAATTTCCGGAATAAGGTTATGCACAAAAGAAGTTTTATGGCCGGTATAGTCCATTTTTAAATCAAAATGGCTATTCCTCCACACATCAAACGGGCTTTGATCCGGAGAGTTCATCTGAGAAAATTTGTAATCATAGGTTCTTAAGGGAGCAAACTTATTAAAAATTTTGAAAAAAACATTATTTGGTATGATTTAGACCGGGTTAAAGACCTTATTTTTTGAACTTGTCCAATATTTTTAGGAGTATCAACGTTTGGAATATCGAAAACAAAATCTTGCGAAATGCCCAAAAACCTGCTTTTATTTTTTTTGATCACAATGAAATTCAATGGTTTTGCACAGCAAAATTCAAACCTGATAATTGGAAAGAGCTATTATGGAAATACTATAAATGAACGGGAAATTTGCGATTTGGTGGCGTTTTCCAGTCGGCCTGAAGTAAGCATGGCGGTAGAAAAAATTGTAAAAAGGTCGGGCTTGAAACAGAATTTTTATGTGATGGAATGCCCTAACACTGAAAATTGTTTTGCAGCAACAAGAAATGGTGAAAGGCTGATAGTTTATGATCCGGACTTTATTGGGAAACTTTCTGACGCCACCCGTACTGACTGGGCAGCAATGAGCATTTTAGCCCATGAAATCGGGCATCATTTGCAGGGACATACTATAAAATCAGGTGGATCAGAGCATGAAAAGGAGCTGGAGGCCGATGAGTTTGCCGGTTTTGTTATGTACCAGCTCGGAGCAACTTTGAAGGAGGCTCAGTCGGCTATTTCGACTTTGACCACAGAATACACAACCAGCACTCATCCCGCAAGGGGCCAAAGGCTGAAAGCCATTGAAAGAGGCTACAAAAATGCAAAAGAACTTTATCCCGGAATAAAATCAGATCTCAAACAGGAAAAACAGGATGAGACAATTGCGGATAGAACAGAGAACATTGTTATTGAAACCGAGGTAGTTGATGCTCCGAAAAGAACCAAAGGGTGCATAGAAGGGACTTGTTTTGAGGGTTATGGGGAGGCTATCAACTCCAAGACGAATGAAAAATATGCCGGAGAATGGCACATGGGAAAAAGATCAGGAAAAGGAAAAGAGTACTATAAAGACGGCAAAATCAAATATGAGGGCAATTTTGTGAATGGGGTGTATTCAGGTCAGGGGAAGTATTATTTCAAAAATGGCGAAAAGTATTCGGGGAGTTTTGTGAACGGAATCATGCATGGACAAAAATCTACATTTTCACTTCGAAACGGAGACAGAGTGATTGTTGATTATATCCAGGGAAAAAAAGAGGGCAAAGCCAAAATTATATATTACGGCGGAGTAGAAGGTACCGCCTATTATAAAAATGACAAGGAGATAAGGTAGGATTATTTGGAAAGATAGCGTGTATACAAAAATCAATTTTTCTGCAATTACAAGCTTTTCGCCTCCTCCCAAAAAACATCCATCTCGGCGAGCGTCATCTCTGACAATTTCTTTCCTGATGCAGAGGCTTTGGTTTCGAGGTATTGGAACCTTTTTATAAACTTTTTATTGGTTCTTTCCAGAGCGGTTTCAGGATTTATGTCTATGAATCTGGCGTAATTTACCAGCGAAAACAAAACGTCACCAAATTCGGCTTCAGCCTTTTCATTATCGATTGTTTCCTGTGTTTCGGCATTAAAATGCTCCTTAAATTCCTGCATTTCTTCCTCGACTTTTGCCCAGACCTGACTTTTTTCTTCCCAATCAAAACCTACACCTCTCGCTTTTTCTTGAATTCGCATGGCCTTGACTAAGGCAGGAAGTGATTTAGGTACACCTCCCAGCACCGATTTGTTACCTTCTTTAAGCTTAAGCTGTTCCCAGTTTTTTTTCACATCTTCTTCATTGTTTACCACGGTATCGCCATAGATGTGAGGATGACGGTGAATCAGTTTTTCGCAGATTCCATTAAGCACACTTACAATATCAAAGTCATCGGTTTCAGAGCCGATTTTTGCATAAAAAACCAGATGGAGCATCAAATCGCCCACTTCTTTTTGTATTTCTTTCAGGTCATTTTCAATAATAGCGTCAGAAAGCTCATAAGTCTCCTCAATGGTTAGGTGTCGCAACGTTTCAAATGTTTGTTTTCTATCCCAGGGACACTTTTCGCGAAGGTCATCCATGATGTCAAGCAGGCGGTTAAATGCCAGCAATGCATCTGTTCTTGAATCAGAAATAGGCATAGGTAGTTTTACTGACATATTATTGAGGTTTCCATCTGATGGCACAGCCAACAGGCTTGGTTTGACTTACAATTATGGGTTTGTTATCCAGAAGGCTTTTTACCGCATCATCAAGATAAGTGGTAGATATTCCGGCAGCATCCTGCGGATTGTCGTCAATCGCACCCGAATATTTCAAAAAATATTTATTTCCTGTTTTTTGAATCACAAAAACCTGCGGAAGCCTGGTTACACCGAAGGCCCTTGCCAGTGCTTGCTTTTCATCCCTGAGTATGGGGAAAACCCAGCCTTTTTCTTTTGCTCTTGCCGAAATATTCTCCTGATTGTCTTCCTGATAAGCTTCGGGGTCATTTGGGTTAATTAATATCATGGGATAAGACTGAGAAGTAAAACGCCTTTCTGTAGCCACCAGTCGGTCTTCATAACTTTTTGAAAAAGGACAGTAATTACTTGTAAAAACCAAAATAAAACCCTTTGCTGAAGGAAATGAACCCAGGGAATATAGTTTTCCACTGATATTTCTTAACGAAAAATCCTTTATTTCGTCTCCAACTTTATAGGTCTGAGCTATTGAAAATCTATCTGAAAAGAAAACAAAAAATATCAATATGAAAATTTTTAATGCTATTCCTTTCGGTTGGTTTAATGCTTTTATCATAATATTTTTTTCGAAATACGCTTCAATCGGCAAAAAATTGCTGGTTTTGGTAAGGTATTTTTTTCAAAATTAATATAAATAGAAAGATTTGTTAGTTTTGGAAACTTAATATTTGACAAATGAAAGCCCTGGTTTGCCAGAAGTATGGAAAAATCAATGAAAATCTAAAATTTGAAGAGATTTCAATACCTGCTATTTCCCCGCAACAGATCTTGATTAAAGTTGCGGCATGCGGTATTAATTTCCCTGATTTATTGATGATTGAAGATAAATATCAGGTAAAACCCGGCTTGCCGTTTATTCCGGGTGGGGAGGTTTCGGGGGTAATTGTGGACGTTGGATCTGAAGTGAAGAGTTTTTTGCCGGGACAAAGGGTAGTTGCTCTGTGTGGCTGGGGTGGATTCGCCGAATATATTGCTATAGACTATGATAGAGTTTATATTATTCCGGAAGAAATTGATTTAAAAGATGCCGCAGCATTTGCCTACAATTATTCCACTGCTTTTTATGCTCTAAATCAGAGAGGTAATCTGAAAGCTGGTGAAACCATTCTTATATTAGGGGCGGCGGGCGGTGTAGGCTTGGCAGCGGTAAATCTGGCAAAAGTCATGGGTGCGAGGGTAATTGCTGCAGCCTCAAATTCTGAAAAGCTCGACATTTGCAAAAAACAGGGTGCCGATTTTCTAATAAATTATTCCAGTGATAATCTGAAAGAAAAAATCAATGAATATACAGAAAACAAAGGTGTTGATTTGGTTTTTGATGTGGTCGGTGGTGAAATTGCCGAGAAAGCCTTTAGGTGTCTTTGTTGGCAAGGCCGATATTTGGTAGTGGGTTTTGCCAGCGGAATTATTCCGGTTATGCCATTAAATTTGCCACTCTTAAAGGGAGCTTCACTTACAGGCGTAATTTGGAGCAATTTTTCCAGAAAAGAACCCGAAGAGAATCGGAAAAACTTCTCACAGATATTGGATTGGTTTCAAAAAGGAAAAATAAAACCGGAGATTTTCAAAGAATACACTTTGCAAAATGCGGTTTCAGGTTTACAAGATTTGAAAAACCGGAAGGTTATTGGCAAATCAATTGTGTTAATTGACGAGCAATAATCACGATTACATTCCTATTTTTTTGTCAGCAATAACCTCCAGACTATGCTTTCAATTTTGCGATCTTTGATATATCCACTCTCCAGAAGCAATTTTCCTTTATATTTCTCATTTTCGCTTCTGAATATCAAAGAATCTTGTGGTGCCTGCTCATATTTTTTTTGTGTGATTTTTGAAAGGTCAAAACTCAGAATTTCCTTATCATTTTCAATAATTTTCAACGTTTTATCCTGATTTTTTGCCAAAAATTTGGACTCATTTATGGTTAATTCTGAATATAAATGGTAGGAATCGAGCATCAGGTCGGCATTTTCCAGAATTACATAGTCATTGTTTTTGGCATCCACATAATAGGAAGATTCTGATACCTCATTTTGTGGCCATTTTGTCAAAGCATAAAAAGCATTTTTTCGACCTCTCATCGATTTTTCCGCTGAGATTGTCAGAAACTCTTTTTCTGTAAACCAATCTTTTAGTTTTTCAGGCTGATTTTGAGTAAGATAATCAACCGCAGCATATACTTTGTCAATCTCTTTTTCTGATAGTTTCTTAAAATCTACATTTGCAGGTTTTCCATTTTTCAAAAATCCATGAGATTCCAAAACTTTCGTCAACCGGTTTTTTTGATTTAATCCTGCACTATGAGAGGCATTATAGGGAGCATAAACCGTAAATATTCCGATAATAATTAATGAAAGTGGGATATAAAGAATATTATCTTTTTTCGAAATCACGAAATACAAACTTATTCCAAGCAACCAAAACGTTAAAGTTGCCACATAATACCGAGGCTCTGTAACTCCATACTGGGAGATTCTGACATAAATCGAAACCGCCATCAGTATCACCAATGGAAGTAAAGTGATGTAATAATAACGGGTAAAATTCCATACCCAATTGTTGGAGTTTTTGAGGGGATAAATCAATAAAAAAGCCAGAATTCCAAACACAGCACTTGCCAGCACCATTATGCTCACGTAGCCTTTAGGCAGTGACCACATACCAAGGATTTTAAAAGTATAAGCCAGTAAAATCAAAAGGTAAACTGCTACAAGTGGCAACAGAACATACTGGGTAAAATATTTCAATGGCAGTGGAAAGTCATTTTCTTTGTCAATTTCCGATAAATCAGGGATTTTTGAAAGAAATATGAGGGTGTTCACAGTGCCTATACAAATAGCCCATGTATAACCAAACCATTTTTCGGAAATTTCTAATTCAAATAATTCTTTTATTCCTAAAATCGCCAGAGTGAGCCCAATAGCCAAGGTAACCGAATACAATAAAGAAGTGAATATACCAAGGAAAAGGTTTTTGTTATATTGCCAGAATGCCGGGATGTTTTTTTCTAAAAAATAGGGTGCAACTGCTGCTATCAAATGTGCGGTAATGAGCAATACCAAATATTTGATTACGAATATCTGATTTTCAAAAAGAGAATTGTCTTTTGTAGAAAAATAATAAAACCCTAAAATATAAACCAGGCATAATCCAACTGCTAGAAACCGAGGGAGGCGTTTTCTTTCTTCAAAAATTTCGGCACTGAACATAAGTGGGATCCCCAAAATCAAGCTAAATAGGACTCTTAAAATTTCATCTTCATTTGCTTCATTTTGGTTTATCAATAAAACAAATACAAACGTGGCTGAAACAGCAGTCAATATCGTGACCGGAAATCTGGTCAGTGACTTTTGAAACGATTTGAAAAAATTTAAAACCGATTCCTGAGAAAATATTTTAGCCATTTGAGATTTTTTTTACAATTTAAGGCAAATTTCAAAATATAAAAATGAGGAAAATTAATCTTTGGATTATTCTTTTTTTGATAACTGGTATTTTTTCTTGCAAAAACACAAAAATTTCAGCTCCGGCACCAGTTTATCCGGTCCCAACCCAACAACAGTTAGATTGGCATAAGCTGGAAACTTACGCTTTCATTCATTTCACCACAAATACATTTACCGGAAAAGAGTGGGGCTATGGAGATGAAAGTCCGGCAATATTTAATCCTTCTGAATTAAACGCAGAACAATGGGTGAAAACCATAAAAGATGCCGGATTGAAAGCGGTAATACTTACCTGCAAGCATCATGATGGCTTTGTGTTGTGGCCCAGCAAATATACCCCGCATTCTGTAGCCGCCAGTCCTTACAAAAATGGTAAGGGTGATATCGTAAAAGAAGTTTCGGAAGCTTGTAAAAAATATGGATTGAAGTTTGGAATTTACCTCTCACCATGGGATCGAAACAGAGGCGACTATGGCACACCTTCCTACGTAGATTACTACAGAATGCAGTTACGGGAGTTGTTTGAAAACTACGGACCCGTATTTGAGATGTGGTTTGATGGAGCCAATGGAGGGGATGGCTTTTATGGTGGTAAAAATGAAAAAAGAAAAATTGATGGGAAAACTTTTTATGATTGGCCAAAAACCATCGAATTAGTGAGAGGATTGGAACCCAATATTCTCTTTTTCAGTGACGCCGGTCCCGATATTCGCTGGGTTGGAAACGAAAGGGGAATAGCTGGTAGCACTAATTGGAACAATATAAGCCGAGATACGCTTTACGCTGGAAAATCTGGCATTGAAAATCTACTGAACACTGGCAATGAGTCAGGGGTAAATTGGGTACCTGCTGAAGTAGATGTAAGTATCCGTCCCGGGTGGTTCTACCATAAAGAAGAAGATGATAAAGTAAAAACTCCCGAGCAGCTTTTTGATATTTATCTGACTTCAGTGGGGCGGGGTTCAAATCTGTTGCTTAATATTCCTCCTGATCGAAGGGGACTTATCCACGAAAACGACGTCAAGGCTCTTTTAGGATGGAGAAAACTACTTAATGAAAGGTTTTCGAAAAATTTGGCTCAAAATGCACTAGCAATTACAAATTCAAACTTCAGTAAAAAGTTGACTTCTGGAAACCTGACAGATGGAAATCATGAAAGCTATTGGGCTGCAAAAAAAGGAAGTCAAAGTGCTGATATCACGATAAAATTATCCGGAAAGTATTTGGTTTCGTATGTTGAGATCCAGGAGAATATAGCCTTGGGTCAAAGAGTAAAAGCATTTGAGGTAACGTTTTTTGAAAATAATCAATGGGTAAAAAAAGCGGAAGGGACAACCATAGGTTATAAACGAATTTTGAAAATTACGCCTACAGAAACTGATAAAATCAGAATTACGATAAAAGATTCAAAGGCTGAGCCGGTTTTGAGTGAGGTCAAAGTTTGGTGATTTTTTTATTATCAAAGCTATTTTAAACTTTTGTAATAATTTTTAGTCCAATTCTTGTTGAAATTTATTTTTTCAGGACAAAGAAAATTATGAAATCGTTTATTTACCTGGCCATAATTTTGATTGCCAATACTTGTTTTAATCGTAAAGATGAACCAATTGAGAAAAAATTTAGGTTTGAAAAGCAAATTACGGTTGGCAATCTTACACGCACCTATACTGTTGTTTTACCTGAAAATTTTTATGAGGAAAAGGATTTTCCGGTTGTGTTTGGACTTCATGGGGGTGGAGGGAGCGGCTCCCAATTTGAAAACCATTACAATTTTTCACCACTGGCTTTGAAAAGAGGGTATGTTGTGGTTTACCCTGACGGCATACAATCCGATGGTATTCTCAGAGTCAGGACCTGGAATGGAGGAACTTGCTGTGACTACGCCATGGAAAAGCAAATTGATGATGTGGGTTTTTTTAGTGCTCTTATCGATCAGGTGATCAAAGATTACAAAGTAAACCCCCGAGAAGTCTATTTCACAGGGATGTCAAACGGAGCCATTATGAGTTACAGACTCGCCTGTGAATTGTCAGGCAAAATCACCGCAATTGCAGCTGTAAGCGGGCCTCTGAGTGTAATTGGAGATTGTAAAGCCACCAGACCCATTCCGGTAATGCATTTACATTCTGTGAAGGATGAAAAAGTGCCACATTTGGGAGGTACCGGCATCAATGGAATCACTTTTGCTCCTGTTTTGAGTGGTCTTGATACATTTGCCAAACTGAATGATTGTAATAAAACCGCAAATATTATGGTTGATGATCAAAAATATAAGCTTACGGTCTGGAACGATTGTCGCAATTCAAGCAATATTGTGTACTATCTCACCCAGGATGGCGGGCATTCCTGGCCTGGAGCTGAGTGGGTAAGACAAGCCGCCGATGAGCCATCTCATGTAATTGACGCAAATACCCTGATCCTTGATTTTTTTGAGAAATTTTGAATTTTCATATTTTTTCTAAACTCAAATACGTTTTATTGAAAAATTAAATGTACATGCTTAGAAAGGGTTTATTTTTGGTATTATTTCTGGCATTTATGGCCTGCGAAAAAGCGTCCACTTCGCCAGAAAAAACCCTCTTGGGAGAATGGGCTTATGTAGGGACATTTGACAGCAGGCAATCATACGATTGTTTTTTATGTGAAGGATTTGAACCTTCTGCCACCCTCTATTCAATCAATTTTCTTGCAGAAACTAATTATTCGGGAAGAGTCAATCTGCTTTTAGTTAAAGGAGAATACATGCTTTCTGACATCAAAATCACAGATAAGGGTTTTACCGCAGGTTTTGAAAATATCAATATGGAAATTTTGAATAAACCCTACGAAACAGAAGCCGACAGTAAAGTCAAAACATTGTTAGAAAACGCCAATAAGGTCGAAATAAAAACTAAATCCACTGATCAAAGCCGGGATATTCTAATTCTGAGTTCTGACGATTTTGAATTTTTGGTTTTTGCCAGAAAATAGATTTTTAATCAGCCCACATTCCTTTCTTTAGCTTTTTCGCCTCGATTTCGAGTTTGGAGTAATAACTTGACTTGGAATACTTTTTATAGTGGATTGCAAGCCCATTTTTTACTAATTCCTGATTCAGGATTTTCCCGTCGGGCAAAACCACCTCACCAACTAGCCTTCCATATCGGTCATATTCATAGTTGTGAATCACCTTTACACTTTTCTTAAAACATGCTTTTGAGGTAAAATCCTTTGCCTTTTGATAATACGGAAACCCTCTTTCGGGACAATCAACATGTGCCAACCTGATTCTAAGATTTTTCCCAAGTCTGGTTTTGGTTTTCGGATTGGTACCCACCATTCTCAACTCAATCGTATCACCATCCATTATGCCAAGAACTGTTGACTCCAGGCTGGTTTGTAAAAAGACTAAAATGTTGACAATGAGTAGGAATAGCATATTTTGTTTTGTTTAAATGCAAATTTAAAGAATTCAATGTAATGTTAAGGCAAAATTATTTTTTCAAAAATCATTCAAATATTTTGTAAAAATGAACACCGTTCATTTTATTTGCAGTGTTTATAAAATGGTACCGTTAAATAGAAATGAGCGTAGCAGACAGAAAGGAAAGGGAAAAAGAAGAAATGAAGGCCAGAATACTGGAAGCAGCCAGAAAGTTGTTTCTTGAAAATGGCTTTGAAAAAACCAGTATCAGGAATATAGCTGAGGAAATCGAATATAGCCCCGGTACAATTTATCTTTATTTTAAGGATAAAAATGACCTTTTATTTGCTCTTCATCAACAAGCCTTCGGTGTTTTGATGGTTTCTTTTATGAATGTGGCTACCATTAGCGATCCATTTGAAAGACTGATAGCGTTAGGGCATGAGTATTTACGATTTGCTTTTGACAATCCCGAATTATATGAATTGATGTTTTTGCTAACAGCTCCCATCGAAGCACTTGATTGCTGTAATGAAGTATGGGAAGATGGTCGCAGGTCTTACGATTTGCTCAAAATGGTGGTGTCTGAATGTCAGCAGGCTGGATATTTTAAAAATATTGACCTTGAAGATCTTTCATTGATCATCTGGAGTGCGGTCCATGGTCTGGTTTCGATTCATTTAAGAAGACGAAGCATGATTTTTTCGGAAGAAGAAAGACTTCCAAGACTATACAGGGCGTTTGATTTATTAACTCCAATGTTAAAAAACTTATGAAATCTTATCAAATTATCCTTTCTATCAACTCAGTAATAATCTTTTTAGTGTCAATGATTCACTTTTACTGGGGACTGGGAGGTCAATGGGGTGTGAAAGCAGTCATCCCTACCAAACGCAATGCCACCAAGGCTTTTGACCCGCCGCAGTTACTCACATTTTTAGTGGCTTTTGCTTTTTTGCTTATGTCGCTGGTTCTTTTTGTTTTTCAAAGCAATTTGACAGATGGTATTTTACAAAAAATCCTGAAATACCTATCCTATGCCATTGGAGTGGTGTTTTTTGCCAGGAGTATAGGGGATTTTAAATTTTTCGGTTTTTTCCGGAAATATAAAAATACCCTGTTTTCTTATTGGGATTCAAGGTTATATACACCACTTACCTTTTTAGTAGGGATGAGTATCATTTTGGGAATCTGGATTAGATAAAAAGTCTCTTTTTACAAAATATAAAATATGAAAAATATTCTGATTATCAACGGTCACCCAAATCCTGCTAGTTACTGTATGGCCTTGGGCGAAAGCTATAAAAATGGGGCATTGGTAGCCGGAGCCAGTGTGGAGCAAGTTACACTCTCAAAGATGCAATTTGATCCTATTTTGAGATACGGTTATTCAAAAAGAATGGATCTTGAACCCGACCTGATGGATGCATGGGAAAAAATAAAAAAGGCGGATCACCTGGTCATAATTTTTCCGATGTGGTGGGGTAACATGCCGGCATTGCTCAAAGGTTTTTTTGACCGTTTGTTTTTACCGGGAATGGCTTTCAGTTACCGTGAAAATTCGGTTTGGTGGGATAAACTGCTCAAAGGGCGTTCAGGAAGGCTCATTATTACGATGGATCAGCCTCCATTTTACCATTATCTGGTCAACTGGGCTCCGGTCATTAGGTCATTAAAAAAGATGGTTTTGGAATTTTGTGGTGTTTCACCGGTGAGTACGACTTCAATAGGCCCAATTAGAAATTCTACGGAGGCGTATCGTAAAAAATATCTGGAAAAAGTTTTTGAATTAGGTAAACAAATGAAATAATGAAGACATTAATAAAACTGGAAGAACTCGCCGAATTTATCCTGGGATTATTCTTTTTTAGCGTTTTGAGCTACAAATGGTGGTGGTTTCCTGTGCTTTTGTTTGTGCCAGACCTTTCAATGATTGGATATTTGGTAAATCCAAAATTAGGTGCTGTAGTATATAATTTTTTCCATCACAAGGCTTTGGCAATTTTGAGCATCATTTTTGGTTATGTATTGATAAACAATCCACTCAGTCTTGCCGGTGCGATTCTGCTCTCTCATTCTGCCATGGATAGGTTTTTCGGATTTGGATTAAAATATTCCGATAGTTTTAAAAATACACATTTGGGAAAATTAAAATAAAAACATTTTATGCTTAAAGATTTTATTGGAAAAGAAGCCAAAGACAGCAGCCCATCACCCTTTGGAAGGTGGCTAAACGGCAAACTCATTTCGGCTGAGCAAGGTAGGCTGGTAGCTGAATTTGTAATAAGAGAAGAGATGACCAATCCTGCCGGAATAATGCACGGAGGAGCCATAGCGGCCATCATCGACGAAATTATCGGAATGACTACTTTTTCATTGGGTAAAAAAGGATTTTATGTGGCTGTAAACCTCAATGTGGACTTTTTAAGACCAGGGAAAAAGGGAGAAACTATAAAAGCCGAAACTGAAATTGTCAGAGATGGAAAATCAATGGCTCATGCCGAATGCCGTATTTATAATCAGGAAGGTAAACTTATGGCAAAAGCGGCGTCAAACCTGGCCATTGTAAATTTCTGATAATTTATGAAAAAGCTCATCTTTGTAATTTTTCTAATTTTTATTATTGGAAATGCCACGGCTCAATCCGTTGTTTTGGATGCATATATAAAAGCCGGGCTCGAAAGCAATTCTTCCCTTAAACAGCAGGATCTGGAATTACAAAAGGCACTTAAAGCGATTGATTTGGCTAAAAGTAACCTTTATCCCAAAATTGCTTTTAATCCAAACTATACCCTTGCCGCCGGTGGCCGGAGGCTGGAATTTCCCATTGGTGATTTATTAAATCCGGTATATTCCACGCTGAATGCTCTCACAAAAACCAATAATTTTCCACAAGTGGAAAACGTAAGCGAGCTGCTCGCACCACACAATTTTCATGACACCCGTATTTCATTCCAAATGCCTGTTTATAATGCTGATATACGCAATAACATTGCTTTGCAAAAACAGATTTTGACTACCGAGCAATCAAAAAAGAAATTCCTGATGTTTGAGTTAAAATCAAACATTGAAGCAGCGTATTATCAGTTTTTGCAAGCCAATGAGGCCCTGGGCATCTTTGAAAAATCTATTCTTTTAAGGAAAGAATTCGTGGATTTAAACGAAAAATTGGTTAAAAATCAGGTTGCACTGAAAGATGCGGTGCTTTCAGCTCAATACGAACTTTCCAAATTGGAACAACAATATCTTGAAGCTCAGAAAAACAGAGAATTGGCAAGATCTTATTTTAATTTTTTGCTAAATAAAGAATTGAATACCGAAATATTAATTGATTCTACGATTATTAACGCACTTCCGGTCGTCGGCACAATCGATTTTTATCAAAATTGGGCTCAAAGTAATAGGCCCGAGTTTGAACAGATAAATTCGGGCAAACTAGTGAATCTGGCAGTTTTGCACCTTCAGCAAAAAAATGAAAAGCTTCCTCAGGTGTTTTTAGGTGGAAATACAGGTTTTCAGGGGTATGGATATAAATTTAACAATCAGGCCTACCTCATTGCCCAAATTGGCCTCAATTGGGATCTTTTTCATGGTTATGAAAAGAAACATAAAATTGCCCAGACCAAAATCGAAGGAAATATTTTGGATGAAAAACAAAAACAGGTCAGGCAAATGATTGAATTGCAGGTAAAGCAAAAATACCTGGAAACACAAACCGCCCAGAGTAATCTCATACCTGTACAGGAGGCGATTCAGAAAACTGAAAAAATACTCGAACTCACCGAAAGTAGATATAAAAACGGGAATGCTTTGGTAATAGAAGTAAACACGGCTCAAAACGAAGTTTTGATTGCCAGACTAACCGCTTCTATCGCACGATACACCCTTTGGACCAAATATGCAGATCTGAAAAAAGCCAGCGGTATTTAAATATTTACGAAAAATTTATTTTCATGAAAAAACTAAAAGTATTTATTCTGATTCCTGTCATTTTTTTAGCATGTAAATCAGAAAAGAAAGCTGAAAGCCCTGCCATAGAGCAATTGAATACCGTGAGAGTTGCTACACTTGAAACCAGAAGTATCTCTGACGATATCGTCGCTTCCGGTATTCTGAGCTCGAAGTCTGAACTTAAGCTGGCTTTCAAAACAGGCGGGATGATTAAACGAATGTATGTTAATGAAGGACAGCAGGTGGCGGCTGGTCAGCTATTGGCAGAGCTTGAAATGGTCGAGATTGATGCTCAGGTCAATCAGGCCAAAATAGGTTTGCAGAAAGCTCAGCGAGACTATGACAGAGTTAAAAGTTTACTTGATGATCAGGCGGCAACCCAGACCCAGTTTCAGGATGTCACAAGTGCTCTCGAAGCTGCCCAACAACAGGTGACTGCCGCACAATTTAATCAGAAACTATCCAAAATATTCGCCCCGGCTTCAGGAAGGATCCTGAGGAAAATTTCGGATCAGGGAGAATTAATCACACCATTTGCTCCGGCCTTGATTTTGGGTACCGGATCCTCGGCCTATATTGTAGAACTAGGGCTTACCGACAAGGACATAGTGAAAATTAAAAACGGGAATAATGCCACTGTCGAATTGGATGCCTATCCAGGCGAAAAATTCAATGCCACAGTAAGCCAGATAGCTCAAACAGTAAATCCCGCTTCCGGTACATTTGAAGTTCAGCTAACGCTTTCACCCACTAACAAAAAGCTTATTTCGGGTTTTGTGGCAAAAGGAATAATTCATTCAGGAAGTGGTAGCAGTGGTTTGGTTTTACCTGTTTCGGCTGTCGTTGAATCTGATGGCCCCAAAGCAGTCGTATATCTCTATGACGCAAAAACTCATACTGTCAGCCGTAAAGAGGTGATTATAGGGAAAATTGGTAATGATTTTCTTGAATTAAAATCAGGAATTTCGCAAAATGACCAGGTGGTGGTCCAGGGTGGAGGGTTTCTGAGTGATGGCGAAAAAGTAAAATTGGTGAAATAATTGGGTCTGAAATTCAAAGCAATAACAAAACCTGTTGAAAAATGAAATTAACCGAATTTTCAGTAAAAAACCACCAGTTTACCATAGTTGTTTTTCTGATGATCATGGCATTAGGGATCAACTCGCTGTTGACTATGCCTAAGTCAGAAGACCCCGTTTTGAAAGCTACTTTTAATTCAATCGTAGTAGTATACCCCGGCACGAGTCCCGAGGACATCGAAAACTTGATAGTAAATCCGATAGAAGAAAAAATGAGTGCCATTGCGGATATCAAAAAAATGATATCCTATTCTAATGACGGTGTGGCCTCGGTAATTATTGAATTTGAGCATGATGTAGATGAAGATGAGAAAAATAACGAAGTATTAAGAGAGCTAAATGGTCTGAGAAATAAGCTTCCACAGGATATTTTTTCAATTGATGTATTCAAATATACCCCAGAAACAGTAAATATTGTTCAGGCGGCATTTTTATCTGAAACAGCCTCATATTCAGAATTAAAAGAGCATGCGGAAGATCTGAAAAAGAAGCTTTTGAAAATCAAAGACCTAAAAGAGGTACAGATTCACGCCGTTCCGAACCGACTTCTGAGAATTTCACTGAACACGGACAAACTGGCTCAATTCCGAATTCCGGTTTCCAGAATAATGCAAATTTTGCAATCTGAAAATTTAAACATTCCGGCGGGCTCCATTGAGATTGGCGACAGAAAAATTAACGTAAAAACCTCAGGATCTTATGATTCTGTAACCGAAATCGAAAACACAGTAATCAATACTTCCGGAACCCAAACACTTCATCTAAAAGATATAGCCGAAGTTTATTTTGACTATGAGGAGGATAGTTATTTGGCCAGACTAAATGGTAAAAGAGGTATATTTATCACGACCTCTCAGAAAAAAAACACCAACATTTTCGAGGTAAATAATCAGCTTAATCCTATCATTGATGATTTTGTAAAAAAACTTCCTGCTCATATCGTATTTGAAAAGAGTTTTGATCAGGCCAAAAGTGTTTCCAAACGGCTCATGGGCCTTGCCAGAGATTTTGGAATCGCAATTTTGCTGGTATTAATTACGCTGATTCCACTTGGTTTCAGGGCCGCTTTTATTGTGATGATTTCAATTCCGCTCTCCTTAGCAATTGGCTTGGCAGGCCTCGATTTCCTGGGATTCGGAATTAATCAACTTTCAGTAGTTGGGCTTGTGATTTCACTGGGATTACTCGTAGATGACTCTATAGTGGTGGTCGAAAATATCGCCCGGTATCTGCGTATGGGTCATAGCCGAAAAGATGCTGCCATTCAGGCAACCAAACAAATTAGTTTGGCGGTTTTGGGCTGCACTGCTACCCTGATTTTTGCTTTTTTGCCCTTGACTCAGCTACCTGAGTCTCCGGGTGATTTTATCCGAAGCCTTCCAATGGCGGTTATTACTACCGTTTTGGCTTCATTGTTTGTTTCGCTTACCATCGTACCGTTTTTGGCCTCACTCATTATGCCAAAAGAAGAGCATGAGGAGGGCAATATGTTTTTACAATACCTTAATAAAGCCATTGACGGTAGCTACAAGATTGTACTGAGTTGGTCATTATCAAATCCTTTTAAAACACTGATAATTGCCTTTGTTCTGTTCTTGGCGAGTCTTTCTCTGATACCGGTAATCGGGGTAAGTGTATTTCCAAAATCTGAGAAACCCATGTTCTTGATAAATATCGAAACTCCGTTGGGTACCTCATTAAGCACTACCGATAAAGCGGTAAGATTTGTCGAAAATGCTTTGAAACAAGACAGTTTGGTCAGGAACTATTCATCTAATATTGGTAAAGATAATCCGAGAATTTATTATAATATTTTACCAAAAGGCGGAGCTCAAAGTAACATTGCCCAAATTTTTGTTCAACTCAAAGATGATACGGAAGTTCCGGATCGTACTGAATTGATTGACAGACTTCGTTTGAAATTTGAAGATTATCCCGGAGCGAAAATCAGAGCAATTGAGTTTGAACAAGGAGCTCCTGTTGAAGCCCCTTTAGCTGTCAGGATATTTGGGGAGAACCTGGACTCTCTTAAAAATATTTCTTCAAAAGTGGAGAATCTTTACAAATCCACCCCCGGCACCATGTATGTCAATAACCCTATTGCTTCATCTAATACAGACTTAAGGGTTAAAATCAACAAAGACAAAGCCGGAATGTACGGAATTGCTACTGCAGAAATAGACCGACTCGTTAGATTGGCGATTTCGGGGCTTTCGGTGGGAACTTATCAGGATAAAAACGGGGATGATTTTGAAATAAATATTACCATTCCGCGAGGAAAAAGAGTAAGTATGGATGTTTTTGAAAAGATATTTATTCCAACGGCCATAGGCTCCCAAATCCCATTGTCTCAATTGGCCACCGTTGAGTTTGAGGCTTCACCTAACCGTATCCAGCATTTTGACCAGGAACGCTTCACGAGTGTTTCGGCTTTTGTCTCAAACGGATTTTTAACACCTCAGGTGCAGGATAATTTTAAAGAAAAGCTGAGTAAATATAAATTGCCGGAAGGCTATCATATAGAATTTGCAGGTGAAGAAGAACAGAAAAAAGAAACTTTCGGAGGATTGGGTACCATAATTCTTATTACTATTTTTGGTATTCTGGCCATTCTTATTCTCGAATTTAAGACCTTTAAAAGCTCATTTATCGTACTATCAGTCATTCCATTAGGTGTAATTGGTGGAGTTAGTATTTTGTATCTTTCGGGCAATTCTCTGTCATTCACTGCTATTGTCGGATTGATCGCCCTGGCAGGTATCGAAGTCAAAAATTCAATTCTGCTGGTTGATTATACTAATTATCTCAGGAAAGAGGAGGGACTTACAGTAAATCAAGCCATAGAAAAAGCCGGAAAAACGAGGTTTATTCCTATTGTACTGACTACAATGACCGCCATAGGAGGACTTATCCCTTTGGTATTGGAGCATTCGCCTTTGTACTCGCCGCTTGCATTGGTTATTATCGGAGGATTACTCTCTTCATTGATTTTAACAAGGATAGTGACGCCGGTGATGTATAAGTTGTTGCCACCAAGTGTGGATTGATATCAGAATCGATACTGGATTCTACAAGATAGTGTATTGTCTTTAATATCTGATTTTGAACTTTCTTTTGAGGTAAATTCATTTTTGGGCATATCATAGTAAAATACCACTTTCAGGTTTTCATTTACATATCTTATATAGCCCAATCCTAATGTGTTATATTTTATTTCGGCATCGTTTAACTCACTGGTTATTTCTTTTCCGGCTAGTTTGGTATTTGGGTCATACCAGTCATACTTTACTACTAACTGGTTTTTTGGAGAAATAAAATTCTGCAGAAAATAAAAATAAGCTCCATTAAAATTTCTTACATAAAACGGGGTTGCTACTCCATTTAAAACGGGTAATGATGTAGGTGTCTCTGTAGAGGAAACCAATCCCGGTTGCAGTCCACTCATATATTCGGCACGTAATTCGGTAAACATTTTATATTTGTTCGGAATTTTCAACTGAATATCGGCTCCTTTGTAAGTTCTTGGTGCAATTGCATCAGAAGTATTCAGAGTAAATTTTCCATTTTCATTAATTCTGTATTCCTGACCGGACGGATTAGCGATTTTTCCAAACAGCCCTGATATGCTTGCTGAAAGTATCATTTTATGGATTTTAACATTCTTCAAAACCAATCGGCTTATTAAATCCTTGTGGCTATCAAAATCTGCAGGTGCTGCAAGTCCCTGTCCGTTAAAAAGGCCAATATCGTATTTTATATGATTCCTCCAATCCTTTCGGCCTTTAGGCTCAAAAGAGATCATAGCACCCAGATCCCTTTCGGTTTTCATCAAAAGTTGTGACATTCGGCCCCTTTCCAAAGATTCTCTGTCTGATGAACTTAGATTTACTTCAAATCCCATTGGACGAGCAAACATTCCTGTAACTAATGAAAAATAGTTAAGTTTGTTTTCGTAAATTCTTCCCCAAAAATCCCTTATGAAAAAGCCCCGTTCGGTTCCATCAAATTGAAATACAAAATTGAGTTTCGGCATGTTTTCAGCATTGAATCTTGCATAGTCAATACGAAAACGACCCCTCCGAAGCATAAATCTGTTATCGACCTGAGACCCAAAGTCGCCTCCATTAAAACTTTTGATGCCTTTTTCCTGGGCGATTTGAAATTGAGGCTGTATATATCCTGAAAAGCCTACGTATTCAAGTTTTTTATAAGTTGAAATTAGTTTTTTGAGGTGTGTTGTGTCAACATTCAAAAGTGAACCGCTTTCCTGAGCAAAAGTCAATACAGAAAAACTGAGCATGATAATCAGGCTCAAAATGAGTTTTTTTAATTTCATATTGGTAATTATTTTTCAGGTCTAAAAACCTGCTTTTTTTAAATTTTTACAAATGCAGTCAATGCCCTCTGAAAAAATTTCCGCAAGTTGGGATTTTTGAAGTTATGTGCAACAACATTCAATGTTATGAAATTGTTAAGTTTCTGATTCTTTGCTCATAAAGACATCTTCCTGCTCATTTGGCGAAACTTTCAATACGCCCGCCAAAACCAATAATACTAAAGTTCTGCTGGCATTTTTCTTTGAGATATTTGCAATTTCGGAAAAACCGGAAACCGTGATTTGTTGATTTTTTTCCAAAAAATTCATTAAAATCCTTTCTTTTTCTCCGTATTCAAATCTAAAACTTCTGTCTTTAGATTGCCCTTTTAATATTTCTCTTACTTCTTTGGAGGCCTGTATGGACTTATCCTCATTTCTTACAAAAATCTTTTTTTCTTCGGTATCATTTTGATAAAAAAGGGGCTTTTCTTCACTTTCTTTTATATCAAAAATTACTATATCCCGTTCACTATCCAGCTTGATACGCTCGATGCTGTATTCCGGAATGGGGGAAATATGCTTTTTTATGCTTTTCTCAATCAGATACTCGTCTTCATCAGGATATTTTAGACCCTTAAGCACCAGATCATCGGAAATTCCCAATAACAATTTGCCGCCACCAGAATTGGCAAAAGCTGCTATTTCTTTCGCTATTTTATCAGGGTGATTGGTCTTCAATTTGAATTCCAAATTGTAACCTTCTCCCTTTTTTACGAGTGCTTTCAGGTCTTTGAGTTCCATATCCTAAAAATAAGGCAGTCTATTTTCTATTTAATGGATTTTTCCAGAAAAAAAAACACCCCAAAACTGGAGTGTTTTCAATGAATAAAATCTTTCCGGCGATATATTAATATTCGTCTTCGTTGAAAAAGAAATCTTCTTTTGTTGGATAATCCGGCCATATCTCTTCAATATTCTCGTATGGTTGTCCGTCATCTTCCAGCTCTGACAAATTTTCGATTACTTCGTTTGGTGCTCCCGACCTTATTGAGAAATCTATCAATTCGTCTTTAGTTGCTGGCCAGGGTGCATCCTCCAAATAAGATACAAGTTCTAGTGTCCAATACATAGTTTCACCCGTTTTAGTTAAACATCTTTTTTAAATTGGCTGCAAAAGTAAAAAAACTTTGTGAGTTAAACGATTTTAGCAAAAAAAAATGTGATATTTTGTGAATATTTTTTCAACAATTGCTTAAATGATTGATATATAATCGGTTAAATCTTAATTTTTTTAAAAAAAATGACCAAAAAACTTCTGGAAATCTGTTGTTATTCTTATCAATCGGGGCTGAATGCATTTAAGGGTGGAGCCGATAGAATTGAACTATGTGCTGGCCGACCTGAAGGTGGTACGACACCATCTATGGCCATGGCAGAGGCTTTGATAAGCGATGTTAAAATTCCGGTATTTTTAATGATCAGACCCAGAGGTGGCGATTTCTGTTATACAAAATCCGAATTATATGTGATGGTAAGGGATATTGAGAATTTCAAAAAACTCATACCAGGAGGTTTTGTTTTCGGAGCACTTCGACCCGATGGACAAATTGATGAGCCTGCATTGAAACTTTTGGTTGAGGCAGCTGATACTTTCCCCATAACTTTTCACCGGGCATTTGATATGTGCAAGGAACCTGAAATAGCTTTGGACTTATTGATTGATCATGGCATAAAAAATCTTTTAAGTTCTGGCCAAAGAGATAAGGCAATTGATGGCATAGAAAATTTAAAAAAATATAAAACTTTGGTGGGTGACCGGCTACAGATTATGGCCGGGAGTGGGGTAAATCCCGGCAACATAGCAGCAATCGATAAATCAGGGGTGGATGCATTTCATTTTTCTGCAACCAAAGTTTTTGACAGTGCCATGGTTTACAGAAATCCGAATGTTAAAATGGGCGATGAGCATGCCAATGAATATCAGTTACAAGAAGCTGACATGGAATTGATTAAGGCAGCGAAGAGGGTTATTGAAAAACTAGGAAAAACGTAACAGTATGGGTTCTGATTTTATCAAGATACCTTAAATAGCTACTGGTGGGGACACCCGGTTCTTTCATGTTTTTTATGCCATGTGAAAAGTGGATTTCGGGAGTGACTTTAAAATATTCCCGGAATATCTCGAGACCCATACCGTATTCAACACAGAGGTCTGACGATTTGATGTATTGGGCACTTCCTGTTTTTGAATTGCCTCTTTTATTGATGATATTGGTTTCAAAGCCATATTTTAGCCCTCCGAAAAAAAACATCCTGCTGTTGCCTCTTCTTTCCGATTTGTATTTGAGATGCATCGGAATCTCAAACCAGGCTTTATCTTGTTGGGTATTGGAAACAGAATCAGATTCCAGGATTTTTCTATTAAAGATTGATATTGACAAAGGTGAAAACCTGAAATCATAATAGTCGTTGAGATGAACATTGATAACCCCTCCTGCTTTTATACCTGATGTACTGGGAGAAGTGATGGCTTTCACGTTGCCACTATTTGAATTTGATAGAAAAGCATTGTTGAATCTAAAATTATAGTGTGTGGAGGCAAAGCCCAGATAATAACCAAAATGCACTTTTTTGGCGTCATAGTCAGGTTGAAACTGGGTATCGATTTGAGAATATCCAATCTGAGCAATGAGAACAAAAAATAAGAATATCAGGGTTTTTTTCCGATGTAAACTGAGCATATGCCAAAGGTTAGGGGTGTAGCCGAGGTCTCGGTGTAGCCCGCTTTCTCAAAAATTTCCAGAAAATTATTACCGTCGGGGAAAGCTTTCACTGATTCGGGCAAGTAAGTATACGCCGAGCTGTCTTTTGAAAATATCCTCCCGATAACAGGTAAAATTTTAGTAGAATAGAACCAATATAAATGTTTAAATATAAATCCCTTTGGGTTTGAGAATTCTATTACCAGACATGTTCCGCCGGGCTTAGTTACCCTGCACATGTCTGTAAGGCCTTTCAGAAGATTCTCAAAATTCCTTACGCCAAATGAAACGATTACGGTGTCGAAAGTATTGTCACTAAAGCCCAGTTTTTCGCTGTCACCTAATTGCATTTCAATATTTTCAGCAAGACCAAGCTTTTGCATTTTCTCACGACCCACTTTTAACATGCCTTCGGAAATATCAACTCCGATTATTTTCTTAGGCTTAAGAGTCTTCCAGGCTTCTACTGCCAAATCGCCAGTGCCTGTGGCAATGTCAAGAACGAGTTCGTTTTTCCGATCTTTTATCTTGTTCAGAGCTTTTTTTCTCCAGTAAAAATCTATACCACCGCTGAGCAGATGGTTCAGAAAATCATACTTGTGCGAAACGTTGTCAAACATTTCCGCTATTTGCTCTTTTTTGCTGCTGTCACTTTCTTTGTAAGGAACTACAATCATAATTTTCAAATTTCAAAGACTATTGGCTATCAGTCCTTTGTTTATTTTTTTTGCAATGGCTGGGCCTTCATATACAAATCCACTATAAACCTGAACCAGGCTCGCCCCCGCTTCGAGTTTTTCCAGAGCATCTTTTGCATCATAAATTCCGCCTACCCCTATTATCACAAACTTTCCTTCTCCTTTTTTGTTCAGATATCTGATCACTTCGGTTGCCCTTTCAGTTAATGGTTTTCCGGAAAGCCCACCTGCTCCTATATTTTCAACTATAGTTTTGTCAGTAGATAATCCTTCTCTTGACAAGGTGGTATTGGTAGCTATAACGCCGGCTATCCCGGATTCCAGCACAATTTCAACTATATCGTCAAGTTGAGAGTCGGTCAAATCAGGGGCGATTTTAAGCAATACAGGTTTTGGGTTTTCCTGATTTTCAGCCTGCAAAGCTAACAATATTTTCTTAAGTGGCTCCTTTTCCTGTAGTTCTCTTAATCCGGGAGTGTTGGGAGACGAAACGTTGACCACGAAATAATCGACCCATTCCTTTAAACCATTAAAAGCCAGCAGGTAGTCGTTGATAGCCTCACTATTATCCGTAATTTTATTTTTACCGATGTTTCCGCCAACAATTATTTCAGAGTTTCTTTTTTTTAGATTTTTTACTGCTTCTTCAATTCCCAAATTATTAAACCCCATTCTGTTGATTAGAGCGAGATCCTTTTTTAGTCTGAATAGCCGGGGTTTTGGGTTTCCATCCTGGGGTTTGGGGGTGATGGTGCCGATTTCTATAAAACCGAAGCCCAGACAATCCAGTTCATCAATCCATTGGGCATTTTTGTCAAAACCGGCTGCAAGTCCAACGGGGTTTTTAAATTCCAGACCCATCACATTTTTTGTAAGTTTTGGGGACCTGATCTCAAAATTAGATTTTAGAACACTTTTCATTCCAGGAATCTTGAGTAGCAATCTGAGAGAATTCATGGCAAAATAGTGAATCTTCTCTGGGTCAAACTGAGAGAGTACCGGGAAAATGAGGTTTTTGTAAAGGGCCAATTTGAAAATGATGTCTTTTGGTCAACAAAATTACTCTACAAACTGCGGATAGCCAAATTTAGAATTTTATGGGATTCTTTTATGAAAATAATCGTGAGAGATATTTTATTAATCTAAATTAATATTAGAAAAATCATATATTAAATTATTGAAAAAATTCTTTTTAACGGCAAAATGATTCCATTCATCGGTGAAAATAAGCCACTTAAATATTTGTCATGTTCTCCTCAAAATTTATACAATAATTTTATTCTGTTGAAATTCTAAAAAAAGTGATAAAAACTTTGAACCTTTTTAAAGTTTCCAGAGTTTTGTCGTTTATATGGAAAACCGAATTATCAATACCGCCAGAGATTTATACTTCAGATATGGTATCAGAAGTGTGACCCTGGATGATATTGCCAAAGAGCTGGGGATTTCAAAAAAAACGATTTATCAGTTTTTTAAAGATAAAGATGAGCTGGTCAATTGTGTGGTGGATTTATCGGTCTTTGAAGAGATTTGCCGGTCTAAAGATTTAAAAAAGCTGTCTTTAAATCCGATTGAAGAGATAATCATAAGTGTCAGGATGATGAAAGATATGCTTGACAAGATTAATGTGGTGTTGTTTTATGATCTTGAAAAATACCATCCTGCGGCTTTCGAAAAATACAAAGCTTTTAAATCCAATTTTTTAGAATTAATCAGACAAAATCTGGTACAGGGGGTGGCCCAAAAACTTTATCGGCCCGAAATAAATATCGATGTTTTGGTAAAGTTTAGGCTCGAAACAGTAGATATGCTTTTTGATGCCAGTATTTTTCCACCTGATAAATTCAAACTGGCAGATACCCAAATGGAGCTTACCGACCATTTTTTGAGAGGAATAGTAACTCCGTTGGGCTTAGAAATTTACGAAAAAACAAAATTAGAAATATGAAAAAAGTAAAAACCTATTGGATAGGTGCTATTACGCTTCTTTGGGCACAGTTAGCGGTGGCTCAGAGTACCTTCACAATTGAAGAGGCTGTAGATTACGCCCTTAAGAATCATTCCAGTATTAAAAACGCAATGGTGGGCATGCAAGATGCCGAATGGCAAATCAAGGAAATCAAATACTCCGGTATGCCTCAAATCAACGGGCAGTTTGGTTACACTTACAATGCTATAGTACCCACTCAGCTTATTGATGCGAAAAACTTTAATCCTCAGGCAGCCGAAGGCGAGGTGGTGAAGTTCAAATTTGGAGTTCCCTGGGGTGGACAAGCCGGTATAGGTCTTAATCAGCTTATTTTTGATGCCACCTGGCTGGTTGGATTGAGAGCCGCTGATACATACAGACTTATGGCTAGTCAGGATTTGGAGAAATCAAAAGTGGTCATAGCAGAAAGCGTAAGAAAAGCATATTACTCTGCATTGGTTGCCGAGCAAAGAGGACAAACACTTGATTTAAATATAAGTCGTCTTGACTCGGTGATTGCTCAGACAGAGCAGTTTGTAAAACAAGGTTTTGTCGAGAAGATTGATGTTGATCGACTCAATGTACAGCGAAATAACCTGATATCGGAAAAACAAAAATTGAATAATTTGATTGGACTGACCTACCAGTTGCTAAAGTTTCAAATGTCATATCCGCAGGATGCCTCACTGATATTGAAAGACAAACTAAGCGAAGAGAATGTGAAATTAATCAGAAGTGTGGTGGCGGAAGATGCAGACCCCAATAACCGTATTGAATTCAGGCAGTTGGCTACCAATCGTAAACTTATCGAACTTAATCAGGAAAGATATCAAAAGGCTTATTTACCCTCTTTAAACCTTAGTGCTTCTCTGGGTGCAGGCCATAGTAATACGCAGTTTAACCCCTTTGAAAGGTGGTTTGGCTCATCTGCGATTACGCTTGGAGTACGGGTACCGATTTATGATTCAGGTCTGAAAAGAGTACAAATTGAGCGTCAAAAACTAAATATCATCAAGATTGACAATACCGTGGAAATGCTCAAGGAATCGTTTAAACTTGAAAATGCTCAGGCTAAAATCAATTTAAAAAATGGCTTTGAGACACTTGATGCCATGACAAGAAATATGGACCTTGCCAGTGAAGTTTTGAGAGTTTCTAAAATTAAATATCAACAGGGAGTAGGCTCAAATATGGAGGTTGTTAATGCCGAATCGGACTTGAAACAAGCTCAAAATAATTATTTCAGTGCATTGTATGATGTATTAATAGCAAAAGTTGACCTGGACAAATCTCAGGGAAAATTAATCAAATAAAAAACAGAAAAAACTATACAAATAATGAAGGCAAATTTTAACATACTCAAAACATTGGTAATCGCAGCCCTTGCGACAATAGTGGTGGCATGTGGCAAAAAAGAGGACAATTCTCTGAAAGGGAAAAAAGACCAGCTAGCTCAATTGCAGAAAGAGGCTACATCCTTAGATGAGAAAATTCAAAAACTTCAGGCTGAAATTGACAAATTGGAGCCTAATAAGGTGGAGAAATTCAAAACTGTTTCGGTAAGTCCTATTGTTCCGGGGACTTTTGATCATTATGTGGAATCTACTGGTAGGCTTGAAGCAGAAAACAATGTTTTTGTAAGCCCTCAAATGGGTGGAGCCATCACTAATATATATGTAAAAGCAGGTGATTTTGTTTCCAAAGGCCAAAAAATTGCTACAATTGACAATTCAGTTTTAAGAAATTCGATTCAGGAAATCGAGATTCAGCTTGAAACAGCCAAAACTATTTATGAGAGACAGAAAAACCTTTGGGATCAGAAGATCGGTACGGAAGTTCAATTTATTCAGGCGAAAACTCAGGTAGAAGCTCTTCAACGTAGAATCACAACATTGAAATCACAGGACGGAATGAACATTGTTTCGGCTCCTATATCAGGTGTAGTGGATGAGGTAAGATTCAAAGCTGGCGAAATGGCCGCTCCTGGCGTTGGTATCGTTAGAATTGTGAATTTCTCAGACCTTAAAGTTGTAGCCAACGTGCCTGATACTTATGCAGGTACAATTGCAAAGGGCGATATGGTAAAAATCAAATTTCCTGATTTACAAAAAGAAATTTCTGCAAGACTCACTTTTGTAAGCCAAACCATCAATCAGGTTTCGCGGACATTTTTGGTTGAAGCCAAAGTACCAAATATTGATAAATCTTTAAAACCTAATTTAACAGCTATTATCAATATCAATGATTTGTCTAAAAGTGGTGCCATCGTGATTCCTCAAAGTTTTGTGCAAAATACCGATCAGGGAAATATAGTTTACGTCGCTGTAGTAGAAGGGAACAAAAAAGTAGCAAAAGCACGTCAGGTTACAACTGGGTTGGCATATGATGGAAAAATAGAGGTTAAGTCAGGCCTGTCTTCCGGAGAAATGCTGATTACTGAAGGTTATCAGGAAATTGTAGATGGTCAGTTGATCAATTATTAAGAAAAATATGAGCGAAAAAGATATTCATAGCTCCAATTTGCCAGAGGCAAAGGGCTTTATTTACAACATGATCGGGGTTTTGTCCAGAAACAAAACTACCGTGTATCTGATCACCTTTTTGGTGACTATTGCCGGGTATTTCATTTTTACGAACTTACCCAAAGAGCAATTTCCTGACATAGTAATTCCACAGGTTTATGTACAGACCGTCTATGCCGGAACCTCGCCTGCTGACATCGAAAACCTTATCAATAAGCCAATAGAAAAGCAAATAAAGGCTGAAAAGGGGGTAAAAAGAATCAAATCCAATGCATTGCAGGATGTTTCGGTGATTTTGGTTGAATTTGACACAAAAGTAAGTGTGACAGAAGCCAAAGAACGATGCAAAAGTGCTATTGAAAGGGCAAAAAGAGACCTCCCCAAAGATTTGACTCAGGATCCTTCTGCAGTTGAAGTAAACTTTTCGGAGTTCCCGATTATGAACATCAATATCTCAGGGAACTTTCCTTTGAAAAAGCTCAAAGAATATGGAGAGCAACTTCAGGATAAGATCGAAGCCATGCCGGAAATCACTCGTGTAGATATCGTAGGAGCACTTAGCCGTGAAGTTCAGATCAATTTGGATATTAATAAAATGAAAGCTTATGGTATTACATTTTATGATGTTCAGAGTGCCATTCAGGGCGAAAACGTTAATATTTCCGGGGGTGACCTGAGTGTAATGAGCGTTAGACGCTCATTGAGAGTAGCAGGAGAGTTTAAGTCTATTGATCAAATCAGAAATGTAATCATCAGATCCGGACAAGGTGCCACTGTTAAACTTGGTGATGTTGCAGATGTCGTTGATGGATATGCTGAAAGGCAGGATTTTGCCAGACTTGACAACAACTCTGTGGTTACGCTCAATGTAATTAAGAGATCAGGCGAAAATCTCGTGGCGGCATCAGAAAAAATTGAAGCTACTTTGGAAGAATTCAAAAAAGGAAATGTCCCGGATGGCTTAAAAATTACAATTACCGCCGACCAAAGTGAAAGAACAAAATCATCAATAGAGGACTTGATTAACACTGTGGTTTTAGGTTTTATTTTCGTGGTATTGGTGTTGATGTTCTTTATGGGAGTGCGGGATGCCATATTTGTTGGGTTGTCTGTACCGCTTTCTGCTTTGCTTGCATTTTACCCATTACTTATGATGGGCTTTACCTTAAACACTATGGTTCTTTTTGCCTTCCTGTTGGGGCTGGGGATTGTGGTGGACGACGCCATCGTGGTAATAGAAAATGCTCACAGAATTTTTAATAAGCACAAAGAACTGACAATTACCGAAGCCGTGAAGTTGGCAGCAAGTGAAGTCTTTGTTCCGGTACTTTCCGGTACTTTAACTACTATTGCTCCTTTCTTCCCATTATTGTTCTGGGGGGGAATCGTTGGTGAATTTATGAAGTATCTGCCATTTACCCTGATATTTACATTGATTGCCTCATTAATTGTGGCTTATGTGATGAACCCAATATTTGCGATTTCGTTTATGAAACGCGACGACGAGGAGCATAAGTCTGACAACAGCTGGGATCATCTCAAAAAACCGATATTCTTATTAGGAGGGATTGCAATTGTTAGTTACTTAATTTCATTTGGAGGAAGCGAAGGATTCAGAGGTTTGGGTAATTTCTCAATATTATTAATCATCCTTTATATCTTTAATCACTTCATTCTTACTCCCAAACTCATTCTTCCTTTTCAGGATAATTTGCTTCCAAAATTGAAGCAAAATTATAGAAATGTGATCAGTTGGCTGATAGTAGGAAAAAGACCAATATTTGCGGTAATTGGGACTTTCTTCCTTTTGGTTTTTACCATTATCACAATGGGAATAGTTAAGCCAAGTGTCGTTTTCTTCCCTGATTCTGAACCCAACTACATCTATGTATATAATGTAATGCCATTTGGAACAGATGCCCTTAAGACCGATCAGGTAACCAGAGAAATTGAAAAAAGAGTTTTCGAAGTAATAAAAGAAAATAAAGCTGAATTAGCCGTAAATTCTGTGATTTCCAATGTGGGTAAAAATGCCGGGGACCCCTTTAACCCCGACAGAAGCAATACACCACATAAATCAAAAGTAACAGTGGCCTTCGTAAGCAAATCAAAACGAGGAAATGTTAACACTGAAAAACTTCTTAATCTCGTTAGGGAAAAAGTAAAGGGAATTCCTGGAACTGAGATTTCAGTTCAGAAAGAACGTAACGGACCTCCTACAGGTAAACCGATTGCTATTGAGGTGGTTGGAAAAGACTTTGATGAATTGTTCAGATTGGAAAAAGAAATTAAGAACAAAATTGAAGCTGCCGGAATTAAGGGAATCGAAGAGTTGAAGTCTGACCTGGTGACCAATAAACCTGAAATTATCGTTAATGTAAACCGTGAAAAGGCTTCAAGAGAGGGAATTAGTTCGGCTCAGATAGCATTGGCCATCCGAACTGCTTTATTTGGAGCTGAAATCTCCAAATTCCGGGATTCAGAAGATGAGTACCCGATACAGTTGAGATTAAAGCAGGAAGACCGGAATCAGATCGAGAAGCTTTTGAGCATGAACATCACTTATCGTGATATGAACATGGGAGGCGTATTGCGTAATGTACCGCTTTCATCAATTGCCGATATTTCTTATACTTCAACTTTCTCACAAATAAACCGTAAAGACAACGAGCGTACCATTACGCTGTCGTCAGATGTGATTGAACCTTACAATGCCAACCAAATCAATCAGGAGATTTTTGCTGCTATTGGCGATATTCAATTAGAACCGGGTTATGTGATTCGTCAGGGGGGTGAGCAGGAAGAACAAAAAGAATCAATGACATTCCTATCTATTGCTTTTGGGATCTCTTTAATGCTGATCTATCTGATTCTGGCTACGCAATTTAACTCTATCGTGAAGCCATTCATCATTTTTGTGACTATCCTGTTGAGTTTGATAGGTGTATTGCTTGGCTTTATGCTTTTTGGTAAAACTTTCTCAGTGATTATGTCAGGTGTAGGTATTATTGCTCTGGCTGGTATTGTGGTGAAAAACGGTATCCTTTTGATAGAATTTACCGATGAGCTTATTGCACGGGGATTTGGTTTAAAAGAGGCGATCGTAGAGGCGGGGGCTACACGTTTAACTCCTGTATTGCTTACTGCTGCCTCTGCCGTGTTAGGTTTGATTCCATTGGCTTTTGGTCTGACTTTTGATTTTGAGGCACTTTTCGTGCATCTCAAGCCAATCGTGCATGTAGGTGGCGATAGTGCCGTGTTCTGGAATATACTTGCCTGGACGATTATTTTTGGCTTGACATTCTCTACATTGCTTACTTTATTGATAGTACCGTGTATGTATTATATCAATGAAAAAGTCAGATTGAAATTCAGAAAAGCCTGATAATTAATTTTTAAGATTTAATCAAAAAACCTCCAGCAATTGGAGGTTTTTTGCTTTAGCGTATTTTAGATTTCTATTTAATAGCCATCAAGGTTCTTTCCTTATATGCAGCCAATTCTTTCGGTTGCAAATCGGCAATCGCAAAGTGCGTAATATTAGTTATCTCCATTTCATCAAGGGCATCCACCAGATTTTTAAAAGGGGAATCATCAGTAGGTTTAATAATTACCGTGAAGTTTTCCGGATTAGGGGCCACATTTCTTTTCTTTAAAATCACACTTCTAAAACCATTAATTGTCAGATTGGTTTCTTTGAGATTTGTAGCCTTCACGTCGGCAATATCTTCCTGATGCCAAAAAATCTGATTTTGTTTTCCCAAAATAAAAGTAAGTGAATTTGACTTTTTGATTTTTGATCTTTGCCCTGTCTCATTGTCTGGCATATTAAGCTTCATCATGTTGGGTTGAGTGAATGTAGTAGTGAAAATAAAAAAGGTTATCAACAAAAATCCCAGATCTACCAGCGGGGTCATGTCTGGTTTTCCACTACGATGCCTTACGGTGGCATTTTTTGTTTGAGGAGTTACTTCTGCCATAATTGTAAAAGTTTTGGGTGAAAAAAGAACTTGTTTTTTGCAGCGAAAAGGGTTTCATCCCCGAGAGTAGAACATCACGAAGTGAATGTAGTATAAAAAATACAAAAAACAATACTTTTTTGATTTTTTGAAAAAAATATCATGAGAAAAAGGATTTTGTAAAAAGAAATTAGAATGTGGTTTACACTAAAATGAGTGTTTAGCATTTTCAATTTTCTTTGCCCGTTCAGAATTTCCGCCAGACTCTGAACGCATGGACTATCCTTCCTGCAATTTCAAGTTTGAAATATTCCAAAACCACAAAAAAAAACAATATCTCCAAATCTTCGCCGATTGTATTTATCTTAGATTTTAAAATTTTCTGTCGTAAAGTGGCAACCGAAGAGTCTCTTTTTGAAATTATGCTGGGTCGAAAATCCAATAATTGATTTAATAAAATAAAACAGTATTTTTGAAATTGATGAGTGGTAAAATGCTTATTATTTAACTTCGGTCTAAGGCCGAAATACACCAGTACTAAGGCAAGAGCATTCGCACTGCGGGGTAATAAAATGAGAACCAAATTTGGTGGAGAAGTGATTGATAATAAAAAACTTAAAAACCCACCTAATAATGATTAAGATGAGAACACATTTTTATTTATTATTGATATTTATCATATTAGCTTGTCAAGTAAAAGATAAAGAATGTAAGGAGTCTGAAAAATTCTTGATTGAGTTTAGTAAAGGGGTTTCTGAACAGCTACCTCCTCCAAATTCAAACCTTTTTATGTTTTTCAAATTAGATGATAACAGGATAATGAAAATAAACAATATCAGTTTATATGATGTGTACAAAAGAGAATATAAAGATAGATTTAAGTTTAATGATTTTTTATGCTCCTTATTTAATGAAAAAATATACTTAAAAAAAAATCTTTTGGAACAAAGTAGTAAAAGCTATGTAATTATAAAACCTGATAGAAATATTGATTTATTAAAATCAAAAGAATTAATAGAAAAATATTGTGAAAAATCAGATAATTACCTTAGATTAAAAAATCAATTTAATAATGATGAAGAAATAACAATATTGTATACTTTTTTTAGAAATAAGAAGTATATAAGTTTTGATGACTATCAAGGATATTACATTATAAAAGACAGTTTAAGATAATATAACGTAGCTTGCTTTTCAAATTTTAAGCCTTTTACCTGCCATTTATTTTTTAATTGATTTTTCTTAGTTGGTCCCGCTCTGCGGGATGTTCCACAGGACAATACCGAAACTAGATAAGAAGTTTTTTTTATCCTCAGTTCTGGGACTCTGAACATATAGATTATGTTTCCAGCAGTTTCAAATTTGAAATATTCCAAAATCACAAAAAACCAATCAATATCTCCAAATCATCGCCGATTGTATTTATCTTACGTTTTAAAATATTCTGCCGCATAGTGGCAACCGCGGAGTCCTTTTTGGAGACTCTGCGGGGACGAAAGTACAGGAAAATCGATTACAGAAAATTTATTTGATTAAATCATGTATAATTTTGTTTATTATTTCTTCTATCGATATTTTAGGGACAAAGGCAATGATACATATAAATTCATGGCATCATCTTCTGTTTTCTTAACAGTTCTATTTCATTTTATTACAATATTAAGAATTATTGAAATATCTTTCAAAGTGGTACTTCCTAGGTATGTATTCTATAA